>Ga0209692_10001619_pt1 | contig 29558 bp, 26 predicted proteins | sample tdDd472_FD_187129 | JGI IMG/M metagenome (GOLD analysis project Ga0209692, IMG submission 187129) | Marine sediment microbial communities from the Atlantic coast under amendment with organic carbon and nitrate - tdDd47.2 (SPAdes)... | ecosystem: Environmental > Aquatic > Marine > Coastal >... | reverse complement strand
GAACCGTTGATCTACGCTGCTTGGCTGAACGTGCTGACCATCGCCATCGCCAAGGACGAGGTGAAGGGCGCCTACCCGCCCTATTGGCAGGAACAGGAACTCTTCCTGATCAGCGTGCTCGAGGGGACTGAGGCCGCCTGGTGCGACAACGTGGATACCGAGGCGACCGAAGAATGCCCGGACGTGCTGGCCGAAACCCTGGAAAACACGATCCGGCAATTGTCCGAACGGTTCGGCGGCGACTTGGCGGAATGGACCTGGGGCAAGGCCCATGTCGCCGAGTTCGAAAGCCGCTTCCTCGGGCGGCTGCCGGGCCTGGACGGGTACGCCAACCAGCGGATCGAGACATCCGGCGGCGACCATACGCTGAACCGGGGGCAAAGCACGCCGTCGTCGGACCCGCTTTTCAGGCACGGGCATGGCGCGGGCTTCCGGGCCGTCTACGACCTGTCCGACCTTTCCAACAGCCGTTTCTCGCTGGCGGGCGGACAATCCGGCAATCCTGCCTCCCCGCATTACGGCGACATGCTCGAAGATTGGCGGGACGGTCGCTATTTCCGAAGCGGCGGACGCCTTGGGGATATCGAAGCGGGGGTGGAAGGAATACTCGTCCTCAATCCCCGCTAGGCCGTGCCGCCCGGCGCCGGGACAAGGGGATCAACGCGGGAGGGACGCCACAATGGACGCAAAGCATGTCGTGACGATCGACGACATCCGGGAAGCGGCGAAGATCATTGAAGGACAGGTCGTCCGAACGCCCGTTCATTTGTCCGGCCCGCTGTCCGACCTGACCGGCGCGCAGATCTACCTGAAGCTGGAGACCCTGCAGCATACCGGTTCCTTCAAGGACCGCGGCGCCTTGGTGAAGCTCACCTCCCTGAACGAGACGCAGAAGACGAACGGCGTCATCGCCATGTCCGCCGGCAACCACGCCCAGGGCGTCGCCTATCATGCCAAGCGGCTCGGCATTCCGGCCACCATCGTGATGCCGGAAGGAACGCCGTTCACCAAGGTCGCCCGCACCCAGGCGCACGGCGCCCGCGTCATCCTGCATGGCGACAACATCAACGCGGCGGAGCCCTTCGCGCAGGATCTTGCGGCGAAAGAGAACTTGACCTTCGTTCACCCCTATGCCGATCCCTATATTGTCGCCGGCCAGGGCACGATCGCCCTGGAACTGCTGGCCGATGTGCCCGATCTGGACATGATCGTCGTGCCGATCGGCGGCGGCGGCGTGATCGGCGGCATCGCGACCGCGGCCAAGGCCATCAAACCCTCGATCAAGATCATCGGCGTGGAAGCGGCGCTTTACCCCTCCATGTATCAGATCATCCACGGCATGGAGCCGCGCATGGGCGGCGACACGGTGGCCGAGGGGATCGCCGTCAAGACACCCGGCGAAATCAATATCGAGATCGCCAAGCGTCTGGTGGACGACTTCCTGCTGGTCGACGAACCCTCGCTGGAAGCCGCGGTACAGACCATGCTGGAAACCGGCAAGATCGTGACCGAGGGCGCGGGCGCCGCCCCCTTGGCGGCGGTCCTGACCCAGGGCGCGCGGTTCGTCGGCAAGAAAGTCGGACTGGTGGTCTGCGGCAGCAATATCGATTCACGGATTTTGGCCGGCATCCTGATGCGCGGCATGGTCCGGGCCCAGCGGCTGGTCCGCATCCGGGTGCTGATCAAGGACGCGCCGGGCGTGCTGGCCCAGGTCACCCAGCATATCGGGCGCACCGGCGGCAATATCGTCGAGGTCCAGCATCAGCGGATGTTCTTCGATGTCCCGGTGAAGAACGCGGAACTGGATGTCATGGTGGAAACCCGCGACGCCGATCACGTCCAGGAAATCCTGACCCGCCTGAACGCCGCCGGGTTCAAGACCAAGCTGCTGTCCGACTACGCCGGCTGAACAGGCCGACGCCGTCCGGTTCAGGCGAGCGCCCCGTATTCACCTTTGTAGTAGATCAACGGGCGGCCGTCCTTCTCGGCGATGGTGACGTTCACCACCCGGCCGACGATGATTTCATGGTCCCCGCCGGGGTAGCGGTGCTCGATCTCGCATTCCAGATGGCACAAGGCGCCTGCCAGCAACGGCGCGCCGCCATGCCCCTGCGTATAACCGACACCGGCGAACCGGTCCGCGACGGAGGTCGCGAAGACATGGCTCAACTCCTGCTGGTCACCCGCCAGCATGTTGATCGCGAAGGCCTCGACATCCGCGAACACCTTCACGCTGTAGGCGCCGTGGTCGAGGCAGAACAGAATGAGCGGCGGGTCCAGCGAAACGGAGGTGAAGGAATTCACCGTAACGCCGGCCGGGTCGCCGGACTTCGTGCGGCAGGTCGCGACGACGACCCCGGTCGCGAACCGTCCACAGGCACTCCGGAAAAGACGCGGATCCAAGCTCATACCCACTCCGAACAATCAACGACACATACGATCAACGGCCTTGCGGCGGCGCGCCTAACCTTAAACACTGATTCCGCACGGCAAACCCACCCGAAGGCAGATAGAGCGGAACCGCCGCTGGTATAGGTGCGGTGCTTTGCGCTGTCCATTGTTGAGACGGATTATCGATGGAAACGCCCTCACCCACCCCATCCGGCAATGCCCCCGGCGAAACGGCGGCGGCGCACCGCCCGTTCCTGCGCGGCCGCACGGTGCGCCTGTTGGCGGCGGCGCTGACCGGGATCGCATTCGGGGTCTTGCTGCTGAAGACGGGCCGGATACCGCCGGATTTGCCCATCCCTCCGGGCTGGACGGCCACGGCGGCCGGGGCGGCGGTTTCCGCGCTTTGCGCCTTGCTTCTCGGCCTGCGGGGGTTATGGCCGCTCGGCGCCGGTCTGGGGCCGCCGGTCGCCGCGCTCGCCCTGCTGGCCGGCCTGCCCGGATGGGTCTTCCCCGTCCTGATAGCGGTTCTCGCCGGTCTGTTCTGGAATGTACGGGCGGAACGCGTGCCGCTTTACCTGACCAACCGGACGGCGCAGAAAGCCCTGGCGGATGTCATCCAAACCGCCGCCGGCGCGGATCGGGGCCGGATCATCGACCTGGGCTGCGGTTTCGGCCAGACGACCTTCACCCTCGCGCGCCGGTTTCCGGAGGCGCAAGTCACCGGTGTCGAGACCGCGCCGCTCGTATTCGCCCTCGCCTGGCTGCTGGGCAAGCTGGCTGGGCCGCGGAACGCCAAAATCGCGTACAGAAACCTCTGGGGCGAACACCTCGCCCGCTACGACGCGGTCTATTGTTTCCTGTCCAGCGAGCCGATGGCCCGCCTGCTCGCGAAGGCAAGGAAGGAAATGCGCCCCGGGACCGTCCTCATTAGTAATAGCTTTACCGATCCAGACTACAGTTCCGACGAAGTAGTACTCGTTGGGGACTCACGAGAAACTCAACTGCACATATGGCGATTTTGATGTAGTTTGATGTTGAAGGTAATAAAACGGCGTAAAAAGATAGACGAACCAAGCCTCGTCATTTAATTCTTGCAAGTTATTGGGCAGGTCCGACTAGGGAGAACCCATGTTCGCGATTATCGGCATGGTAGCCGTTGTAGGGTGCGTGATCGGCAGTTATGTCGCGATGGGCGGCAAACTTGCCGTCCTGAACCAGCCGTTCGAAGTGGTGATCATCTTCGGTTCGGGGATTTCCGCCTTCATCATTTCCAACCCGATCCGCGTCGTGAAGGGATCTTTCGGGAAGCTTGGTGCTGTCTTCAAGGGCCCGAAATACAAGAAGGCCGATTACTTGGAACTGCTGACCATGCAGTATCAGGTCTTCAAGCTGATGAAGCAGAAAGGCGCGCTCGCATTGGAAGCGCATGTGGAAAATCCGCATGACAGTACCCTTTTCGCGGAATTTCCGAAGTTCCACCACGATCACCACGCCACCGAATTCTTCTGCGACTATGTCCGCCTGCTGACGCTGGGTTCGGACAACCCGCATGAAATCTCGGACTTGATGGATCAGGAACTGGATCTCCATCACCAGGACGACCACGCCATCGGGCACGCGCTGACAGGCATGGCGGAGAGCTTTCCCGCCCTGGGGATCGTGGCGGCGGTGCTCGGCGTCATCAAGACCATGGGCTCGATCAGCGAGCCGCCGGAAGTCCTGGGCGGCCTGATCGCCGGCGCGCTCGTCGGTACGTTCCTGGGGATCCTGCTGTGCTATGGTTGGTTCGCGCCCTTGGCGAGCGCGGCGAAACAGCTGATGGAAGACGAAGCCAGCTATTTCTCCTGCATGAAAGCCGGCATCATCGCCCATCTGCAGGGCTATGCTCCGCAGGTCTCCGTCGAATTCGCCCGGAAAGCCATCGGGCACCACAACCGGCCGACCTTCGGGGAGGTTGAAGACGCTTGCGGTAACCTGCCGGCGCCGCAATAGAACGTCCCGTCGGCGCTGATGCCCCACGGATACCGGGACGGAACGGCTGAATTAAGGTCTTATGGCTGACACGCTCGAAGACAAACCGCTTATTCTGAAGAAGAAGAAGAAGATCCCGGCGGAAGCGCATGGCGGGGCCTGGAAGATCGCCTATGCCGATTTCGTGACCGCCATGATGGCCTTCTTCCTGCTGCTCTGGCTGTTGAACGCGACGACCGAGGAGCAGATGGAGGGGATTTCCGATTTCTTCGCGCCCGTGAACGTGTCGGAAGAGAAGACCGGCATCGGCGAGGCCCTGAAGGGATTGGAGGTCCTGGCGGAAGGCGCGCTGCGGTCCGCATCGGCCCGCCCCAAGATCACGACCCAGATCCCCACCTTCGGCGACGAGGCCGCCGGCGAGGCATCCGGCGAGGAACGCAAGAGCCCGATCGAATCCAACCCGGAATCCGGCCGCACCAAGACCCCGGAACACGACAACGAAGCGCTTGAAATCGCCATGGCGCAGATCCAGCAGTCTTTGCAGGAGGCGCCGGAACTGGCCGCGTTGCAGGAAAGCCTGCTGATGACGCCGGTGGCGGAGGGGCTGGATATCCAAATCCTGGACCAGCGCGAGCGGTCGATGTTCGAAGGCAACAGCACGCGCCTGACCAGCTATGCCAAACGCCTGCTGGCCCTGGTCGGCTCGATCATCGCCGAATTGCCCAACAACATCGCCATCACCGGTCATACGGACGGGTCAAACTACCGGTCGATTTCCCCCGCCTACACGAAATGGGAACTGACCTCGGATCAGGCCGCCGCCGCGCAGCGCTGGCTGGTGGAAGCCGGCCTGCCCCTGGAACGGTTTACAAGGGTCGTCGGCCGGGCGGATACGGAACTGCTGGACGCCAAGGAACCCGAAGCGCCACGCAACAGGCGGATTTCGATCCTGCTCCTGCGGGAGCCGCCGAAAGGCGACGGCGGATGAAGATGATGCAGGTGCGAAATGGCTGACAAAAAAGGCGGCAACATCATCTTCAAGAAGGTGAAGATTCAGGAAGCGGGCGCGCATGGCGGGGCCTGGAAGATCGCCTATGCCGATTTCGTGACCGCCATGATGGCCTTCTTTCTCCTGCTCTGGCTTCTCAACGCAACGTCGGAAGAGGTCAAGGACGGCTTGGCGAACTATTTCCAGCCAACCCTGCGGACGACCCCCAGCACGAGCGGTTCCGGCGGCATCTTCGGCGGCGCCACGGCGAACGATCCGGGCCCGATGGAGGTGACGTCGACACAGGCATTCCTGGATTCCGATTCCGCGTCCCAGACCAATCTGGACACCGGCAACGAGGCATCGGGACGGAACGAGGAAATCAGTTCCGGCGATGTCGGCCGGGTCGACGCCGAAGCGGAAGAGCAGACCTTCACGAGGATCAAGGAAATCCTGGACAAGTCGATCGACGAACTGCCGCAGGAACTGCAGGACCTGAAACGGTCGCTGAAAGTCGAGATCACCGAGGAAGGCTTGAGCATCCAGGTCATCGATCACAATGCGGAATCGAGTTTCGAGGAAGGTACCGACACGCTGACGCCGCATGCCCGCAACGCCTTGAAACTGATGTCGGCCTTCATCACAAGGCTGCCCAATATGATCACGGTCCACGGCCATACGGGCGAGGAAACCGATCCCCTGGAGAACTGGGAGCTTTCGCTGCATCGCGCGAACGCCGCCCGGCGGGCCTTGGTCGCCTTCGGCGTTCCGGTGCAGAAATTTGAAACGGTGGTCGGCAAGGGCGCCGGCGAACTGGCGGTGCCGGATGACCCCGGCGCCCCCGAAAACCGCCGATTGGCGGTCATCATGCTCCGCATGGCGACCGACCCGGTCTACGGAACGAGCACCACGGCGCCGCCGTCGATCTTCGAACAGGACGCCAAGCCCCCGTCCCTGGAATAGCGGCGGCGATGTCCGGTTCGGGCGTCCGGTTCGGGCGTCCGGCCGTCGAAACGCCGGTCGCGCGCGCCGGCGTCGCCCACTCCCCTTCGGGTTGCGCCGCGAGGAAGGCGTCACCATCTCAATCTTCGGAACACGTCGCCTTTAACGGCCAGCAGATTGTGGAGGAAACCCTGAGCGAACGCACTCTACCCCATCCGGACGGCGACCGGCCGGAACGGCTCAACGGGCCGCAAAGCGCGGGTTTCGACCTCGGAAAAGCAAAACATCCGGACGAAGCGCGGGAAATCGCGGAGAGCGAAGGCATCATCGGCCGCCGGGTTCTGGCCTATGCGATCGATGTCGTCTTGTTGCTGATGATCTGGCCCCTGGCCCTTGTCTTCAGCGCGATGTCCTTGTTCACGCTGACGCCGGTATTGTTCGCCGTCATTCCCGTATTGCCGCTGCTCTACCACACGGGAATGATCGCCTCCTCGGCGCAAGGGACGCTGGGCATGCGCGCCTTGGGAATCAAAGTGGTCCGGGAAATCGACGGCAACCGTCCCGACCCGCTGCAGGCCTTCATTCTCACCGCCTTGTTCTACCTGACCCTGATGACATCGGGTCTGCTGCTGCTCTGGTGCCTTTTCGACGACCGCAGCCGCTGCCTGCACGACATCCTGAGCGGAACCAAGATCGTCCGCGGTTGATCCGCCTCGGCGCGAATCCTGCATCAGAGGATCGTGGTTTTTGACGGCCGGACCTGCTACGCTTCCCGAATGTGGAATGCCTGTCTTATGACATGTCCGAACGATAAGAATGGCTTAGGCGGCGAATTGCATGTCGATCCAACGTAACCTCGATCCGATCCTGTTTCATCGGTCCGCACCGATGACATGCCCCTATCTGCCGGGCAGGATGGAACAGCAGCTGTTCACCGAACTATCGGGTCCGGGCGCGCAAGGCGTGTTCGAGCGTTTGGGCGAAGCGGGCTTCCGGCGGTCGCATCACATCATGTACCGCCCGGTCTGCACCGGCTGCGACGCCTGCGTTCCCGTCCGGGTGGTCGCCACCGAGTTCGAATTCACCCGTTCCTGGCGCCGGGTCTTGAAAAACAACCGCGACCTCACCGCCGTCGATGTCGGCGCGCGGGTGAACGAGGAACAGTTCGACCTGTTCCGGCGATATGTCGGAAGCCGCCACGGCGACGGCGACATGGCCAATATGACCGCCAGGGACTACGTCAACCTCGTCACCGCCAGCCCCGTGGGCACCGGGTTGGTCGAGTTCCGCAAACCCGACGGCGCGCTTGTCGCCGCCTGCCTCATGGACAAGCTTCGGGACGGTTTCTCCGCCGTCTACAGCTTCTTCGATCCGGATGAAAACAACCGCAGCCTGGGCAGCTACATGATCCTTTGGCTTGTCGAGGAAGCCCGCCGCCGCGGCCTGCGCCACGTCTATCTCGGCTTCTGGATCGCCGACAGCCAAAAGATGGCGTATAAGCGGCGCTTCAGCCCGTTGGAATCCTTCGGCCCCGCCGGCTGGGCCGCGACGGAAGCGCCCGAATAGCGCCCTTCTTCCACCGAAACGCAATTATCTTGCGGTGATGGCCGGCGCAATCGCCGGTCCGGGGCTTCACCCTTGTGTTACCGGACCAAAACTATCCCGCGGGACCGCTCACGGGGACGGCTCTTCTGTTGCCCAATCACATAAAATCCGTATAACCATTTACTCTGGTGAGTGTTGAGAAAGCACCCACAGCAGGTTGGGGGGAAAGTTGAGTGCCCTGCCACTGTTTAGGGGTCATTGAGAATATGTCTCAACAAGCCTGAACCTAAAACTGGGAGAATCATGTCCATGAAACGTCGCCAATTTTTGAAGGGCGCGACTGCCGTTGCCGGCGCAGCTGCCGCGGTATCGACCCTTGCAGCTCCGGCCATCGCGCAAGGCAAGCGTGAACTGAAGCTGGTCACCACGTGGCCGAAGAACTTTCCGGGCCTGGGCACCGGCGCGCAGCGCTTTGCCGACAGCGTCACCGCCACCACGGACGGCCGCCTGACGGTCAAACTTTTCGCCGCCGGCGAACTCGTTCCGCCGTTCGAGAGCTTTGACGCCGTTTCCACCGGCGCCGCCGACATGTATCACGGCGCGGACTACTACTGGCAGGGCAAGCACAAGGCCTACAACTTCTTCACCGCCGTTCCCTACGGCTTCACCGCCAACGAAATCGACTCCTGGATCTACTACGGCGGCGGCCAGGAACTGTGGGACGAACTGGGTTCCCAGTTCAACATCAAGGGTCTGCCTTGCGGCAATACCGGCGTTCAGATGGGCGGCTGGTTCAACAAGGAAATCAACAGCCTGGAAGACTTCAAGGGCTTGAAGATCCGTATGCCCGGCCTGGGCGGCGAAGTGCTCCGCCGCATCGGTGCATCCGCCATCGCGCTGCCGGGCGGGGAAATCTTCCCGTCGCTGCAGTCCGGCGCCATCGACGCCACCGAATGGGTCGGTCCCTGGAACGATCTGGCCTTCGGTTTCTACAAGGTCACGAAGTACTACTACTGGCCGGGCTTCCACGAGCCGGGTTCGTCGCTCACGGTCGGCATCAACACCGGCGTGTGGGACAGCTTCTCCGAGGCCGACAAGGCGTTGATCCAGGCCTGCGCCGCCGCTGAGAACAACCGCTCCTTCGCGGAATTCAATGCGCGCAACAACGACGCCCTGACGACGCTGATCAAGAAGCACGGCGTCCAGCTGCGCCAGATGCCGGAAGACGTCCTGAACGCCATCGGCGAAGCCTCCGGCCAGGTCGTGGCCGAAGTGGCCGAGGTCGACGACATCTCCAAGCGGATCTACGAAAGCTTCATTTCGTTCCGCCGTCAGTCGATCTCCTGGGCCAAGATCTCCGATCAGGCCTACATGAACGCCCGTCTGCTGCCGTTCAAGTACGAACAGGGCTAAGCACAAGTATCGTGCAAAAGGAACGGGGTCCGTGTCATCAAGACGCGGGCCCCTTTTCTTCAAGGGTCCGGGAACGACAATAACTGCCGGTCATTCGTCAGCCGTATTGCTGAGGTTTGATCGCAGACAGCTTGCAAGCATGGGATGCCGGGCCTTAGAAAGGCACAGATTTCGACGTGAACAGTTGGGGTGGAGACACCCAGGGAGATTACGGTGAACGCATTGACGCGCGTGGCGCGGGTAATCGACAGTTTCAATCAGGTGCTCGGCATGTCGGTCGCCTGGTTGGCCATGATGATGGTCCTGGTCCAATTCTCGGTCGTGGTGCTGCGATACATCTTCGGTTACGGATCGATCTTCATGCAGGAATCGATCCTGTATCTGCACGGTTTCGTCTTCATGCTGGGGGCATCCTACGCCCTGTTGCATGACGGACATGTCCGGGTCGATATCTTCTACCGCGAAGCCAGCCCCAAGACGAAAGCCAAGATCGACATCTTCGGCGTTCTGTTCTTCCTGCTCCCGGTCTGTACCGCGCTCTTCATCTACGTCCTTCCCTATGTCCAAGCATCCTGGGCGAACCTGGAAGGGTCCAACGAAACAAGCGGCATTCCGGCGCGCTTCATTCTGAAGACGACGATCCCCATTTTCTGCGTCCTGATGGGCCTGCAAGGCATTTCCATGATTATTCATTCACTGAACGTCCTGGCCGGTCGCGAAGCGCCCAAGGCCGGCGAAGAGCACGAGGGCATCTGACATGTTGGCGGAACTACTCGATCTCTTGATGTTCGCCGCGGCCTGCATCTTCCTGATGATGGGCTTCCCGGTCGCGTTCACCCTGGCCGGCACCGGTCTGATCTTCGCCCTGCTCGGCTGGTCGATGGGCGTTTTCGACATGTCCTATGTCAGCGCCCTGCCCAACCGGGTCTTCGGCAACGCCATTTGGAACGAAGTACTGCTCGCCGTTCCGCTCTTCGTGTTCATGGGCGTCATGCTCGAACGCTCGAAAGTGGCCGAAGAACTGCTGGACACCATGGGCAAGCTGTTCGGGTCGCTGCGCGGCGGCGTCGGCTATTCCGTGACGATCGTTGGGATGCTGCTCGCGGCCTCCACCGGCATCGTCGGGGCAACTGTCGTCACCATGGGGCTGCTGTCCCTGCCGACCATGCTGCGGCGGAACTACTCGCCCTCCCTCGCCTGCGGCTCGATCTGCGCCGCCGGTACGTTGGGCCAGATCATCCCGCCGTCCATCGTGCTGGTCATCCTGGGCGACCAGATTTCCAATGCCTATGTGGACGCGCAGCGTGAAGCGGGGAACTGGTCGCCTGAACCGGTCTCCGTCGGGGACTTGTTCGCCGGTGCGCTGATTCCGGGGTTGATGCTGGTCGGTTTCTATCTGATCTACCAGATCATGATGGCTTGGCTGAAGCCCGAATCGTCGCCCGCCATCCCCGCCGAGGAATTGGCGGAAGACAATCTGGGCTCCAAGATCCTGCATGCCCTTGTCCCGCCGGTCGTCCTGATCGTCGCGGTCCTGGGCTCCATCCTCGCCGGGGTCGCCACCCCGACGGAAGCGGCGGCCGTGGGCGCAGTGGGCGCCACGCTGCTCGCCGGCCTTCGCGTGCGCGAACTCAACATGGACTACGTCATGTTGACCGACAAACCGGCCCGCTTCGGCACGTTCAGCCGCACCGCCGGCGCCGCCCTGATCGGCTTCCTGCTCGGCGCGATCGTCGTCAACGAATTGGTCGACGGCGAAGTCGGTCGCTGGATCGGCGGCGTGGTCACGGCGGTGGCCCTGGCGGCTTTCACCCGCGTCGGCGGTCTGCGCGGCCTGCTCGCGGCGCTCGACGCCCGCGGCAATTCTCCGATCTATATCGGGGCGCTGTCGCTCGTCGTTATGCTGTTCCTCGCCAACACGGTCGATCTGCGCATCCGTCGCGATGAGATCTCTGCAAGCGACATGGCCTCGATCCTGGTTTGCGTGGCAGGCGCCGTGCTTCTCGCCTGGGGCATCGTGGTTTCCCTGTGGCGCGTCTGGGCGTCCGGCATCCTGCGGATGGTCAATCGCGGCACGATGGAAATCAGCGCCATGGTCTTCACCATCCTGATCGGCGCCGCGCTGTTCAGCCTGGTGTTCCGCGGCCTGGGCGGCGACGATCTGGTGCACGAATTCCTGACCGGCATGCCGGGCGGCGAATGGGGCGCCATTCTCGTCGTCATGATCGTGATGTTCATCCTGGGCTTCTTCCTGGACTTCATCGAAATCACCTTCGTCGTGGTCCCGATCGTGGCGCCGGTCCTGCTGGCCAATGACTTCATCAGCCCGGTCTGGCTCGGCGTGATGATGGCGATGAACCTGCAGACATCCTTCCTGACGCCGCCTTTCGGCTTCGCCCTGTTCTATTTGCGCGGCGTGGCGCCGGAAACGGTGACGACGATGCACATCTACCGCGGGGTCTTCCCCTTCGTCCTGATCCAGATCCTGGCGCTGTGCATCCTGGCCTATTTCCCGGACTTGGCGAACTGGCTGCCGCAGGTGATCTTCGGATCGACCTTCGTCTGATCGAAAGCGACAGATTCCAACAGAAAAGGCCTCCGGTGACGGAGGTCTTTTCGTTTGCGCGGATCGCGTAACCGATCTTCGCGCGGCCGGCCCGACAGTGCTCAAATCCGAAAAGATCGATTTTCAACGCCAGTCGACAAGCCCCAACAGAACATCAACACACGTTGATATATGGCCGAAAACTGCTCATCAATTGGCAGAAATATGCGGGTTAGAATCCGGCGGATAATGCCGTAAAAACAAAGGCATAATTGACACATTTGTCGGAAACTGCCGAAGAGGGACTCGTCATGAACATCCGCCGATATCTGCTCGCTGCGTCCGTGTCCCTGCTGCCGATTTATGCGCAAGCGGGCACAGTCACCTTCAACACCACGACCGGTACTTTCGACATCGGTGACGGCAATTCCAGCTTCGATGGCAATCCGGCCGTCACCACGGAAAACGGCGTCCGCGTCTTCACCTTCGATGAAGTGGTCATGATATCCGACATCATCAATGTTGTCGGTGATGCCCCTCTCGTCATCCGGTCCCGAACAAATATGCTGGTCATTGATACCGACGTGAACGTCCAGGCCGGCCAAGCGGGCGGCGGACAAGGCGGTTCGGGCAGCTTGGGCGGCGCGGGCGGTTCAGGCGGTGACGGTGGCGCAGGCGGTGAAGGCGGCAGCGGCGCGGGCTTGGAATTTGCCATCGGAAAAAACGGTGAAGACGGCACGCAAGGCTCAAACGGCCAACGTGCTTCATCATCCGGAAACCCCATCGGGGGAGACGGATTTGGCGGCACGCAAGGCGGGAACGGCGGCTTTTCCGGCGGAGTCGTCGGCTCAGGCGGCGACGAAGGCCTGCTCGGTCGCGGCGGCAACAGGGCTGCGGGCGGTGATGGCACCGATGGGGAGGACGGCGCAAACGGCCGGGATGGTGGAAATGCACAAGGTGGCAGCAACAACCTCGCAGGCAACGTCTTGAGGGCAGGCAGCGGTGGCGGTGGCGGCGCGGCCGGTTCCGGCGGCGGCGGCGGCGGTGGCGGCGGCGGCGGCGGCGGCGGCTCGGAAGCGCCGGGATTCCCTGATCAACCCAATGGCGTCGCTGGAGGTCCCGGCGGCGATGGCGGCAATGGCGGCAGAGGTGGCGATGGCGGCGATGGCGGCGCCGGCGGCGGAGCCGTTGCGTTCGAAGCCCTCGGCCTGATGCGCGTCTTCGATTCTGTTTTTTCCGCGAATGGCGGCGACGCCCAAGCGGGCGGGACTGCATCAAACACCGTGGATCGCGGAGATCCGGGTCTAAGGGTCCAGGTTACCGACGGCGATGGGGAAGCGGGCGGCGCAGGCGGCAACGGCGGTGATGGCGGCCTAGGTGGCGATGGCGGACACGGCGGCGGCGGCGGCGGCGGCACAGTGAAGCTTTCCGCCTCGGTGTTGGAGATCAATCCGGGATTCTTCACCCCGACAGAAGTTTCCACAGCCGGCGGCAGCGCCGGAGGTCTTGGTGGCTTTAGCGGCGGCCAAGGACGCTTTCTTGTGGCATCGAACACCGTTGTCGACCTGAACAATATCCTGCGAACCGGTACCAGGACCGAAACCTTCATCGGCCCACGCGGGATCAATCCGTTCATACTTGGAAGTACCGAAACACCATTCATGCTGTTAGGGCCGGTTCAAGGTACGTTGCCGGATGTCGGCCTTGCCGGTTTCCTGGATGGGACGAGCGCCAGCGACCTGCGGTCGCAGGGCTTGGTGCCCGACTTCCCGACCGGCGCATTGGGCGCCATCACCCGGTTGGATAACGGCTTCGGCGGCGGCGACTTCACCGGTTTCGACGTCTTGCTGTTCAGCAACCTGACGGAAAACATCGTGAGCGGTGCGGGACTGGGCGTCGACCCGCTGTCGGGCGGGACCGGCTTCCTGACCGCCCTGCCCCTGGATATGGCCGGCCTCTCGGTCTTCGCGACGCTGATCCCGGAAAACGGCACCACCTTCAGCGCGGCCTTCGGCGATCTCGGCATTTTCGATGTCGAACTCGGCCAGGGCGAAACGCAATTCATCCTGGCCAACGTCACCGCCGTCCCCCTTCCCGCCGCCCTGCCCTTGCTCGGCATGGGGATCGCCGGCTTGCTGGTGCTGAGACGCCGACGCCGCTAGGTCCGGCACAGCAAAGAAAAAGGCCCGGTGCAAATTGCCCGGGCCTTTTCAATTTCGATCCTTTGCGCCTCTATGCGGGATCCGTCCCGAATTCCGCCGGGGAGGTGATCTCCAGCATCTCCACATCCGGGGAGAACTCGATCAGGTCATGGACGATGCCCGGGCGCTGGTTCATGCAGGAACCGGCCTTCAGGACGACCTCGCCCTCGCCTTCGAAATAGAATTTCGCCCAGCCTTTCAGGACATAGACCATCTGGAAATTCAGGTCGTGGGAATGCTTGCCGGTGCTGGTGCACTCCTTGCCCGTCGCGCGGATGACATGGGCGTGGAAATCGCCTTTCGTGGCGTCCTTGATACCCAGGTCCCGGTACTCGAAATAGGGCCGCAACCCGTCGCCCTTGAACTCCGCGTCCTCCGCATGCTGCACGTTGAACGTCCATGCTTCCTTGTTCATGCCGCCGTCCATGACCTGTCCTCCTCCAGTTTGTCTTGTTATGCGGAGTTTGGGCGAGACCGGCGAAGCTGACAAGAAATGTATGGTACGGCCGCAGTCAGTAGAGCGCCGGGGATTTTCCGAGCAACGCATTGCCGATCGTCTTGGGCAGTTTGGCGGCCCTCGCCTTCGGGCGGGTCCAGGCCAGGGCTTCCTCGAGATCACCGCTCAGCGCCTTCTTGCGCATTTCCAGTTCGACCCGTCGCGCCTCGTCATCGAAAACGCGCCCCGGATCCTTGGCGTGACGGTTGAAAAGATCGCCGGCGGCCAGGTCGTCGAAATAGGCGCGGTCCAGCGGCACGGAAAAATGCGCCGACAGGGCCTCGAGCACCGGCGCCGGGGTCTTGAAGAAGGTTTCGGCGTTCAGCGTCTTCAATGCCGGCATCGCTTTCAGCGCGTCGGCGAACAACTTCATCTGCGCCAGCCATACAAAGCCCGTCGCCTGCGGAATGGAGAGATCGGCGATCATGGCCGGATCCAGGTTCAGGGCGCGGCAGAACCGCCAGCCGATTTCCCGGCACAGTCCCTGTATCCAGCTTCTGTTCGCCTCGCTCTTCAAGATCGACAGCAGATAGGCTTCCAGCGGCAGATAGAGAAGCAGGCCTTTCGAGCCGGGAATCCCGGCCATCACTTCCGGCAGCATCAGGTTGACCGGCACATTCGCCTTCACGATGACCGGCTGATTGGGCATATACCGCTTCTGCGCCATGGTCAGCGCGAAGGCCAATTTCGCCTTGGTGACCGGGGCCATGCCGGGATAGACCGGCGTCTGCGCGACCTCGACGCCGATCTGCCGCAGGGCATGCGGCTCCCGATAAACCAGGGCCGCATCCGTCCGGTCGAAAGCCCTGGACAGCAGGGTCGATCCGCAATGGGCGATATGGAAGATGAAATTGATCGGCCGGCGCGTCATCGGCGCGCGTTGGTTCACCGACATCAGGTTCGGCAGGCTGACCTGGGCCAACCCTTCGCTGGCCGGCTTGATCCTCATGTCGAGGAAGATCGACTCCTGGAAATGCCCGGCGGTCATATGCGCGAACTGGGCGTTCTGGCCGTCCATCTTGTAGAAATAGATGTCTGGCGTCGTGAATATGTTCTCCAGGGTCAGGCTGGGGCGCTCGATTTCCGGCAGCACGGTTTCGTCCGCCCCGTCCAGGTCGCCGGCCTTCGCAACGCGCGGATCGCCCTCGCCCGGCGGCCACCAGTCGCTGCCTTCCGATAGCCGCCGCCAGGGCGGCGTGTCGTCCCCGCCCTTTCCGTCCCCGTCGTCCCGGCGATAGCCGAAATAGGTCAGGATCAAGCGCTCCTGCGTGGAATGGATGGCGCGGCGTCCATGCATGAAACGCCAGTTATCCACCATCAGGACATCGCCCCGCTGCCAGTCCACCGGAACGGACAGGCCGTCCGACACCTCCTTGACGGCGCTGACCACGAAATCCGGAATCCGCTCGCCGTCGCTCAAGACCGGAAAGTCCGAGCGCCCGAGCAGGAACCGCGCGAAAAGCAGGAAATTGCCGAAGGCCGGCCCGTCGCCCGAGGGCAGGTCATAGAGGACCGGCACGGTGAAGGACCGGTAGACCAGGCCGTCATCCTCGTCGACCTCGAAACGGAACGGGCAGGACGCGGGCGGATTGGCCAGTTGCGCGCGGGTCGGCCGCTCTGTGCCCAGCCAATATTGCAGGGATTTCAGCGATACCGGCTCGCGGTACAGGAACGACCGGCCCGAAAGCCAGCTGCGCACGTTTTCCGGCAGACGCCGCACCAGTTCGACCCCGTCGCAGACCACTGTCTGCCCGTCCCGCGTCGGCGCGGACTGGCAGCAGAAGAAGGCAAGATCCGGCCTCCAGGGCACGCGGGACAGTTCCGGGTGCAGGGGGAAAGGCGCGCTGCCCAGATTGACCGTCTGGATCGTCGTTTCCTTGTCCACGACGTCGCGCTCGCCGCTTTCGTTGAAGACGGCGCTGGGCGAAAAGCGGCGCGTGAAGGATTTGAAGGCCGGCAGGTCCGCCCCGAATCCGCGGAACAGAACCGCGCCGGTTTCCCGGAAAAGCGCATCGACCCGCGCCGCGTCCAGATCCGACAATCCCTCGCCTTCCCGGCTCGGCGTCACCATCGCCGGATAGGTCACGGCATCGGCCGGCTTTTCATTCAACACGTCACGCTCCGCTCAATTCAACGCCTGCTATACCAGTGATATAGACTGCAGCGCGCGGGTTCGAAAGGACTACGACGCCACGGCCATCGTTTGACTGAAACTGGGATCGTGGGAGAAATGGACGTGCCGGAACCGCCACGCGCCGCGTTCCTTCGAAACGACGAAGGTCGCCCTCAGAAGACTGTTGGAACCATGCGGTTTCCGGATCGCGGCGACCATCAAGCCAGCCGAGCGGTCGGCATAGGCCCGAAAATCGGAGATTTCGACGGGTGCGAAATCTCCCAGGCCCGGCCCGCGCTGATCAAAGCCGCGTTTCGCGTTTCTCAGGAAGCCCGCAAGCCCCTGCGCGTCCCGGTCGGCTGCGTGATCGAAATGGACGAAATCCCCATCCGTCACGTGGAGCGCGCGTAGCCCCACGAGGTCACGGCGCATGAAGCAGCCGAAATACGCCTCGATCAGACGGCGGAAGACACCTTCCTCGTCTTCGGATACCAGGTTCATACGATCCCCTCATTCGTACGTCGCTGTGCCGATCGAAATCCACCGGTGGGCTGAACGGCAGCCCCGGCCGACGGCCCCTTTGCGCCGCCATTGTGCCATTGAACCGGGAAATCCGTATGACACCCGGAACAATGCCGCAAGACACCGCGGATCAGGAAAACTTGTTCGACCGCGGGAAGCCGGCGGGCGGCATCCGGCCGGCCTGCGCGCGCTTGCCGATCCATTCGACCAGATCGGTCTGCGTGCGGGTCCGGTCGCCGGATTTCCAGGTCAGCCCCTCCTCCCGGCTGAAGACCTTCACGTCGCTCATGCCGCCATCGCGGTATTTCTGCAGGATCACACCGCGGCCGCGGGTCATCACCGGCATTTCCTCGATCCCGAAGACCAGCAGTTTCCGGTTCTCCCCGATCACCGCCACCATATTGCCTTCGGCCGGGGTGCAGACCGCGGCTTCCGTATCGCCGGAAACGTTCAGGATCTGCTTGCCCGCGCGGGTCTGGGCGACGACCTCGTTCTCCTCCACCAGGAAGCCCCGGCCGTCGGAACTGGCCACCAGCAGGCGCCGGTCCGGCGCATAGACCATGATGTTGACGATGTCCTGGTCGTTCTTCAGGTCCAGTTGCAGGCGCAGCGGCTCGCCATGCCCGCGCCCGCCCGGCAGCTTGTCCATGCCGATGGTGTAGAAACGCCCGTTGGTCGCGAAGATCAGCAGTTTGTCGGTGGTCTGACCGTGCAGTTGGAAGCGCGGGCCGTCGCCTTCCTTGAACTTGATGTCGGCGTCGTCGCCCAGATGCCCCTTCATGCCGCGCACCCAGCCCTTGGCCGAGAGCACGACGGTGACGGGCTCGCGCTCGATCATCGCCTCCAGCGGCACCACGACGGCGGTGGGCGCATCACCGATATCGGTGCGCCGGCGGCCGAGCGGGGTATCCTTGGCGAAGGTTTTCTTCAGCTTGGCGAGTTCGGCGGTAATAGACTTCCATTGCAGCTCTTCGTCACCGACAAGGGTCCGCAATTCCTGCTGTTCCGCCGTCAGTTTCTCGTGCTCGCCGCGGATTTCCATCTCTTCCAGCTTGCGCAAGGACCGCAAGCGCATGTTCAGGATCGATTCCGCCTGCAGGTCGGTCAGCTTGAAGGTCTTGATCAATTCCAGCTTCGGCTCGTCCTCTTCCCGGATGATGCGGATCACCTCGTCCAGGTTGAGGTAGCAGATCAGGTAGCCTTCCAGGATTTCCAGCCGGCGGGCGATCTGGTCCAGCCGGTAGTTGCTCCGCCGCAGCAGCACGTCGCGCCGATGGTGCAGGTATTCCCAAAGCGTCGCGCGCAGGTCGAGCACCTGGGGCACCTTCCCGCCCTCGGTCAGGACGTTGAGGTTGAGCGAGAAGCGGGATTCCAGATCGGTCGACCGGAACAGGGATTCCATCAGCACGTCCGGTTCCACGTTGCGGGACTTCGGTTCCAGCACGATGCGGACGTCTTCCGCGGATTCGTCGCGGATATCGCCCAGCGCCGGGATTTTCCGCAGCTGGATGAGGTCCGCGATCCGCTCGATCAGTTTCGCCTTCTGCACCTGATAGGGGATTTCCGTGATGACGACCTGCCACAGGCCGCCCTTCAGCTTTTCCACTTCCCAGCGGGCGCGCATCCGGAAGCTGCCCTTGCCCGTGCGATAGGCTTCCATCACCGTGGAACGGTCCTCACACAGGATGCCGCCGGTCGGGAAATCGGGGCCGGGCACCAGTTCGACGAGCTTTTCGAAGGTCGCGTTGGGAGATTTGATCAGGTGTTGAAGCGCGTCGCACAGCTCGGCGACGTTATGCGGCGGGATACTGGTCGCCATGCCGACCGCGATGCCGGAAGACCCGTTGGCCAGCAGGTTCGGGAAGGCGGCGGGAAGCACCACCGGCTCTTCGCCCTCGCCGTCATAGGTCGACCGGAAATCGACGGCGTTTTCGTCGATCCCTTCCAGCAGCAGGCGCGCGACCTCGGTCATGCGCGCTTCGGTGTAGCGCATGGCCGCCGCGTTATCGCCGTCGATATTGCCGAAATTCCCTTGCCCGTCGACCAGGGGATAGCGGACGGCGAATTCCTGGGCCAGGCGGACCATCGCGTCATAGATCGCCTGATCGCCATGGGGGTGATACTTACCCATGACGTCGCCGACGATACGGGCGCATTTCTTGAACCCGGCATCGGGGTTCAGCTTCAACTCCCGCATCGCATGCAGCAGCCGGCGGTGCACCGGCTTCAGCCCGTCGCGCACATCGGGCAGCGACCGGGACGTGATGGTGGACATGGCGTAGGCCAGATACCGCTCGGACAAGGCGTCGGCGAGCGGGGTGACCTTGATCTCGCCCGCTGGTTCAGATGATGTGCTCATAATACAAACTCCCTACCAGATATTGTATTTGGCAGGGCCGGTAGAAACAATGCCGGAACCGTGAACAAGACCGAGATATCCACAGATTTTTGGCTCGTGTCGAGAATATGCACGCAGCCCAGAATCAATCGGTAAACACCGCCTTAACCTGTATTTCTGATGCGTCACACACAATCATTCAGCGAAAAATACTAGCAATATTGCGCTAAACGGTATTATCGTAGTGTGTTCCTTATTCGTACAAGGAAGGATGGAACCGTGAAAACTCACTTTGCTGCATGGCATTTCTTGCTTTTCATCACCATCGGCTTGCTGCTTTCCGCCTGCGCCGTAGACACCTACAAGAAACCGGTCGGCGATCTGACCTCCGCGATCGAAACGTCGATCACGACCGTCCAGGCGCTTGATAAGAAGATAACCAAGGTGCGGAACGAGCGATGGAGCAAAGGGGTCGCGGAGGGCACCATTCTCCTGACAACAGTGGACAATTCCTGCGCGGAACAAGAGTCAGGCTGTACGCTGGAGATTCATCCCCGCACCGGCCCCCCTGTGCTGTTTCCTGCAAAGTCGGTCATCCCAAAGGGGTTGGTCGGCCTAACGGCGCTTCGCGCCTACGCCGCGAATTTGAAAGCAATCGTGGATGAAGATACTGCGGACGCCGTCACCGCCAGCACGAATAAAGCCCTTGGCAGTCTAAAGAACATCGAAAAAGCCGTCGCAGAGGCAAAGGGCGATCCCCCCGCCGCGTCGGTCATCAATGCCTATAGCCAACCGGTCGCCTCATTGGTCAACTGGGCGGTCGGAACATATGTCGATGTCGTCAAGTACCACGCACTCGCCAAGGCCACGAGAGACGCGGATCCGGTAATCAGGAAACTTGCCGATTATCACCAGACATTGGCGCAGGCCTTCACAAGCTACGAGAGCGCCATTGCGCGTGAAGCCTTTGTGAACGCCCAAACCGCTTTCGATAAAGCCAGTGACGAGGGGTCGCTGACCCAAGCCAAAGTCAATACCTACGTCCAGGCGGCGGCGGCATACGATGTCGTTCTGAAGGCATCCGCAGCGGATCCATTGGGAGCATTCTTGGCTGCCCATACAAAACTGAAGCAGCAGTTGAATCGCGAAGGCAAGATCACCTTGGCGGATGCCTTTGCCTCAATCGAAGACCTCAAACAGCGCGCAGAGACTTTCAAGGAAATCATGGACGCTTTTGGAAAGGCTGCTGAACAAAACGGCTAGTTCGAAACGGCAGCGCCGGCAGCGCGCGGTTTTGGGACGCTAGCGGCACCTTCGCCTGTTCGCGAATACGTCCAATACGGAGGGGAAATCAATGTCGACAATTGAGGAAGTAAGAAAGGCGTTCAAGGAACAGCTGGCGGGCATTGCAGAACTCGACCAAGCGCTCGCTGCTGAACGCAAAAAAATCAAAGTTATGGCGTTCAAGGCCGGTGGAGGCCTCAAGCCGTCGGAGATTGCCCGCTGCAAGGAGATCGCCGCGACAAGGCTCGAACTGATCGAAGCGCAAAAGGTCCTTGCACTCGGAACCATCGATGCGCTTGAGATCGCGGACGACGTCGACGATTTGTTGAAGGAAATCGGCTTCATCAACGATCAACTCGAGGACGATCTAAAGAAGTTGAAGACGATAGAAGCTTATGCGGAAAAGGTCGCTTCATTCGCGGCATCTGCGGAGAAATTGGCGCAAAAGCTCGTGGAGTTGGCGGCAAAGCTGCCTTAGCGCGAGGGTGGCGCGATCCGCCCCCGCTCATCCGGCAGGTGGCGTCCGGCAGGGCCCAGGACCATCTGATCCAGGAAAAAACCGGTCAGGCGCAGGCCGTCGCGGATTTCCGCGATATCCGGCACCCGTCCCGCCTCCGCATCCTCAAGCAGGAAGGGCGGCAGGGGCAGCAGGCGTTCCTTGTAAGGGCCGGCGGCCTCGCGGCTGACGGCGCGGCCGGACCTGGGCGAGACATGGGTCAGATTCTCCGTCACCCCGGTCGCCGCGCAGGCGGCCAGGTCCAGCCCGTAGCCCAGGGCGGAGAGCATCGCCGCCTCCCAGCGCACATAGGTCGCGGCCCAGTCGTCATCCCCCAGATGACGGGTCAACACGTCCATCAGGTCGAACATCTCCCCCGCCGGCTGGCGTTCCGGCAGGGCGGTTTCGAGGATGGCGCAGGCCGATGTCAGGGCCGCCAGCCGGCCCGGATGCACCAGCAGCGGCGCGACCCGGCTTTCCAGGGGTTCCACGGTCATATTGCCGAGATGTTCGGCCAGCCGCGCCCGCCAATCGGCGCGGATCAGATTGCCGGGCTGCAGAATGCCGCGCAGGCGGGACGACCGCCCGCCCCGAACCAATCCGGAATGGCGGCCATGAGCACGGGTGATGAGCGAGACGATCGCCCCGCTCTCCCCGTGTTTCCTGACATTCAGGATGATGCCGTCGTCCCGCCATTCCATGACTAGGGCTTAGCAGAGTCACCCGCGCACAGGGAGGCAGAAAAGCAGATCCGCCCTATTCCGCGGCCGCCGGCTCCTCGTGCCGCCGCTCACGCAGGGCCTGGACCAGGATATGGAAGGCGGACCACAGGAACAGACCCGCCATCAGCCCCGCGACCGCCAAATCGGGCCAGGCGGTTCCGGTCAGCGCGACGCCGCCCGCGGCTGCCATCACCGCGACATTGCCGATGGCGTCGTTTCGGCTGCACAGCCAGACGGAGCGCACATTCGCGTCACCGTCGCGATACTTCATCAGGACCAGCACGCTGGTGAGGTTCGCGGCCAGCGCCAGGAAACCGATGGCCCCCATCACCGGCGCGTTCGGCACCCCCAGGATCAGGACGTGATAGAGGGTCGAGCCGAAGACCCAGAGCCCCATCGCGGCGAGGCTGAGGCCCTTGAAGAGCGCCGCCGTCGCACGCACGCGCAAGGACATGCCGATCACCGCTAGGCTGATGCCGTAGGTCAGGCTGTCGCCCAGGAAATCCAGCGCATCGGCCTGCAGCGCCTGCGACCCCGCCAAGGCGCCCGCCGCCATTTCAACGAAGAACATGCCCCCGTTGATCGCAATAACCGCCCACAGCGCACGACGATACCCTTTCGACAATCCGTCGAATTTAGCGTCCTGACCGCCGCAACAGGCACCCATGATAGACCTCCTCGGCCGTTCCCTTGCGATTCCGATGCCTCAACCTAATGTCTACAGTAACTGTAGCTTCAAGAGGTAATTTGCAGTGTCCGCCGACAAACGTCTCCAGGAAACGTTCACGAAGGCCGAGAGGACGCGCGACCTGACCATCGGCCGCGTCGCCGAAACCGCCGACTGCAAGGTTCAAACGATCCGCTACTACGAACAGATCGGCCTGCTGCCCTCCCCGCCGCGCACGGCGGGCAACCAACGCCGTTACAGCCGAGCAGACGTGGAGCGCCTGCTGTTCATCAGACATGCGCGCGGCCTGGGTTTTCCGTTGGAGGCGGTGCGCGACCTGTTGAGCCTGTCGGACAGCCCGGACCATTCCTGCGACGCGGCCGATGCGATCGCCCGCGCGCAATTGGAGAACGTGAAAGGCCGCATCAGCCGTTTGACATCCCTGAAAGGCGAATTGGAACGCATGATCGAACAATGTTCCGGCGGCCAGATTTCCGATTGCCGCGTGATCGAGGCCTTGAGCGACCATTCGGCCTGCTCCCTGGAAGATCATGCGGACCGGACAAAGGGGTGACGGGATGACGGGGAAGTCATGGGCGACGCGGAATCAGCCCGGACTTGTAATGCCTAAATCGGGGATTCCCCTTTATAGGCGATCGCGCTCTTGACGATGTCGCTGATACTCTCGGCCGGCTTGGCGGCTTTTTTCGACTTTTTCAGCGCGTCGTGCCCTTCCGCCGTGTCGACGCCGCGCGCATCCATGACGCGTTTGTAAAGCGCCTCGTCCAGACTGTCGTCCATCCAGGAATGCATTTCCTTCACCAGACGGCCGCGCAGGGACATCAGACTGTCCCCGCCCCTGACCAGATCGCCGACTTCGTCCTCAATCTCCACCGTCGGACTGGGCATTTCCCGCAGGATGAAGCCGATCAATTTCTCCCGCGCGTCCCGGTCGTCGGGCCCCAACGCCATCCAGCGGGTCGCATGACTGGCCCACCCGTCGAGCGCATAGGAAATCTTGATGCGTTCCCGCGCGATGATGTCCAGCAGGTCCTTGTAGCGTTTGTCCGAGACGTAGAAATTCTCCGACAGGAGCGCGTTCTGTATATGCAGCGCGCGGGCCTTCGAATATTCGGTGAAGGTCCGGATGTTGATATCGATGACATTCGTGGCGTCCCGGAACTCCTGCACCGCCGTTTCCGCATATTCCATCAGTTCCGAGTGGAACGTCTCCAGCAGGCCGAGCTGCCGGCTGAGATATCCGACATCCCTGCTTTCATCATGCGTGACGATCGAGCAGATCGGCGCCGCGAAGGCACTGAGGACGTCCAGCCGTTCCTGCAGCAGTTCCCGCGTCATCCCGACTTCGCGGGAAACCGTCCTCGCCAATACGCGGACCAACCGGGTCAGCGACTCGCGCGATTCCTCCGCCAGGGTTTTCAAGACGCGGTGATCGACGCGGCGAAACTCCTCGATCCCGATTTGGTCGGAGTAGTTGCGGCCGAACATGGCGAGAATTTCCAGAAACGAGTTCTGGGTGTCGATCCGGGTAATTTCCAATTCATTCTCGGCGAGCTTGCGTCCCAACTCGTCACCGAATTGGCGATCGATCTCCAGCCGCACTTCCCGCATCATGATCGGGTCGAGATGGCCGCCGGTATGGGTGCGGCGCTGCTCGACCGACATGTGCAGCATTTCGTCCCGCCGGCTCAATGTGCACCAGCGGGGAACGTCCATGAAGGGCATGACCAGATCGTTGCTGGAGGAATGGTCGCGCCCGCTCCAATTCGGGATCAGCGCTTCATAGTCGTCAAGTTCGATCCTGGGCGTCCGGCATCGGCACAGTTCGACCGCGCGCGTCTGAAAACCGACATACACGCCGCGGTCATCGAACGACTTGTACCGAACGCTCATCCTTCCGCCCTTGTCACCGGCATTCCCGCCGGGCGCGGGCCCGTTCCGGCCGGGGCCGGACAGGCCTTGCACTCAAACCCAATTCAACTCAGTTCAACGCACCGCGCCGCCTCCCGCCCGCGGCGGCACTACCGGGTGAGTATGTGCACGATCCAGCGGCCTTGTCCAAGTTCATAACCGCTCATCGTTCCGCCGGCCCTTGCGCCAGCCTGTAGAGATAAACCGGGCTGCGGAACAAGTCCCCGGCCCTCTCGGCGGCGGCCGGGTCGCGGCCGGGCCAGGCGAACATCGCGGAGACGATGACGCAGCCCGGCGGCAGGCGGCGTTCCAGGTCCGGCGCAACCCGCCGCAGCGTATCGCCCGAGAGATAACAGACCGCCACGGCGGCGTCCGACAAATCGGCCTTGGTAAAGTCCGCGCGCCGGAACCGCAAAGTCGAAGGACCGAAGATCGCCCGACCGATGCGGCTGACACACCAGGGAACGAAGCTCCCCTCCAACCCGACGACGTCGCGGCCGGGATGGGCGCGGGCGACCGCCCGGGCAAGGCCGCCCCATCCGCTGCCAAGGTCGTAGATCACGCCGTCAGGGATGTCCGCCGCGGCAATCATCGCCACGACTTTCCGCCGCAAGGCCGGCCCGGACGGCATGGGTGGCGACCCGGTTCGCAAGGTCGAAACGAGAATCGAAATGGCGGTTCCGAACAGAACCGCCACGGCGAGGATGAACAGGGCGACCTCGACCGGCATGCGAAATCAAGTCTCCACTGGGAAGAATTATTTGCCGAAACCCTAAGGTTTCCTTGCGTTTAAAGCATTTTTAAATATTGCGGAAATCATCGCAAGTAAAAGCCATTATAAATTTACTTGCGGTGGAAATATAGGCTGCACATAGTTTTTCCCGAGAGAGGGAGACGCATATGACAACCGAAACGGACCGGCTCAAGCTGGTCATGGAACAGAAGATCGAGGCCGAACTGTCACGCTTGAGCGAGTCAGCGGATGTATGCGTGTTCGCGCTGTACGACCCGGCCCGCCCGGATGGCGACCCGATCGATTTTTATTGCATCGACCGCCGCGACGAAACCGCCGCCAGGCCGCCGCTGACCCTTTCATTCGAAGGCGTCGGCGTGTGGTATTTCGCTTTCCGCCGCGGCGAGACATTTACCGTGCGCAAGGTGCTGCTGCGGATTTCCGACCGGCGTTTCATTGACGCCCAGGTCGGCGATTTCGAAGGATATTGGGAAGACTTCCCCCAATACGTGGCGGAAGACCGCTGGGTGCAGGCGATCATTCGCCGCAACGGCCCCGCCAACGCCAACGATGTGGATACGGACAGTCCGTCCCCGATCGTCTTCCGGCCCGGTGCGGCGATCCGCGGTTAGAAGCTCGGCCATCGGCAGGTTTAGGGCGGTGACGGTCGATACCGTCCCACCCGGCTCGTTCAGGCCGCGTCCCGGTCGTCCCAGCATTCCTTGAGGAAGATGACCTCGTCGCGAATTCCGATGAACAATTCGACCAGACCCGGGTCGAGATGCGTTCCGGCCGATTTTCGCAATTCCTCGAACGCGAGGTCGATGGGCCATGCTTTCTTGTAAGGCCTGACCGTCGTCCAGGCGTCGAAGACATCGGCAATGGTGACGATCCGCGCGGCCTCCGGAATATCGGTGCCGGCAAGTCCATCCGGATAGCCCGTTCCGTCCCAACGCTCATGATGGTGTTTCGCAACATCGGCCGCGAGCTTGAAGACGGGTGAGGTGCCCTTGCTGAGAATGTCATGCCCGATCTCGGCGTGGCGTTTCATGATCTCCCATTCGTCGGATTCCAGCTTCCCGGGCTTTCGTAGAATGGAATGGGGTATGCCGATCTTGCCCATGTCATGCATGGTCGCCGCCAGTTCCAGCGTCTGCGCATCGTCGACATTCCACAAAGCCGCCCGGGCCAACGCGCCGGAGAATGCCGCCATCCGCCAGATATGCATTCCCGTGTCGCTGTCGTTGTAGTGACCGGCCGTGCCCAACATGTGGATGGCCTCGTTGCAGCTTTTCTGAAACCGGGCCGTCGCGTCATGCACCTGCTGCCGATAGCTGTTGTTCTGATCGGCCAAGGCAAGATGTGTCCTTACGCGCGCCAGCAGAATGCGCGGGCGGACCGGCTTGGTGACATAATCGACGGCGCCGGCCTCCAACCCTTCCTCTTCCCCTTCCTGATCCCCTCGCGCGGTGACGAAAATAACCGGGATATGAGCGGTCTCCGGATTTGCGCGAAGCCGTCGCATCACTTCGAACCCGTCCATTTTCGGCATCATCACATCGAGCAGGATAAGATCCGGCTTGTGTTTGCGAATGACGGCGATGCCGTCCTCGCCGGAGCGGGCGAAAACCAGACGGCATTCCTTCTTCAGGACGTCATTCAACAGCTGAAGATTCGCCGGCTCGTCGTCGATGGCGGCGATCTTGGGAATTCTGGGCAGGGGAACGTCAGTCATTTCATTACCGTAAATGCAGATTGTCCAACATCAGGTCGGCCTTGTCCCGGGCCCGCCCGAAATCGAATTGAGAAACCGATTTCCGCATCTGGGTCACGAAGTCCCTGTCGAGAACATCGGACATTTCATCGAGGACCTGCTCGACCGGGGTCGGATTGTCCTCATCAAGCGCCCGATAGAGATCCTCGAACATTTTCCGCAAAGTCTCGCGGTCCGCGCCGGTGGCCCGTTCGTGCGCGGGGCTGAACTTCTCAGCGGTTGGAATCGTACCTGCACGCCCGGCAGCGCCTTTCCGCGCCCCGGCATTCAAAGTCGAATACACCCTGGACGACATGGCGGCGGCACCGGCGTCAACCGCCTCCGCCAGGTCCGCCGTGAAGAAGAAAGTGCTGCCTTTCCCTTCCTCCGACTCCGCCCACAACTTGCCGCCATGCAATTGCGCCAGCTGCATAGAGATGGTCGTCCCCAGCCCAGTGCCGCCATAGAGACGATGGGTTGCGGAATCCGCTTGTTCGAACGGCTGGAAGACCCGTTCCAATGTTTCCGGCGCCATGCCGATTCCGGTATCGGTAACCTTGAAAAGCAGTTGCTCGGACCCGGGCGCGAAGCGCGCCACATCGACCGATATGCGTCCTTCATGCGTGAACTTGATCGCGTTGCAGATCAGGTTGATCAGGACCTGCCGGATACGCGTCGGGTCCCCGGTCACCGTATCCGGGACGTCGTCGGCGATCCGCACGTTCACGGCCAGGGACTTGTCGGCGGCGAGCGGCGACAGTCCATGGACCGTATCATGGACCAGGGTCCGCAGGTTGAAGGGAACGGCCTCCAATCTGATCCGGCCGCTCTCCAGCCGGCTGAAGTCGAGAATATCGTCGATGATGACCAACAGATTGTTCGCCGATCTCTGAGCGGTCCCGAGATAGGAGCGCACGGTGTCGCTCAGCCCCCCCTCCTCCAGTGCGAGGCCGAGAAAGCCGAGAACGCCGTTCATCGGCGTCCGGATCTCGTGACTCATATTCGCCAGGAATTCCGACTTGGCCTTCACGGCTTGCTGCGCCCGGTCCCGCGCCTCTTCCAGGAGGGCGAGCTCCTGCTTCCGCTGCGTCAGGTCCCGCACCACGCCCGTATAGAACGGCTTGCCGTTGACCTCGCCGTATCCGATGGAAAGGTCCAACGGGAAGGTCGTGCCGTTCTTCCTCAACCCGACGGCTTCCCGTCCGGCGCCGATCAGATGCCGGATCTCCCTGGGCAGGAACCCCTGGACATCGACGGCATCCTCCTCGCCCGGGAACGTATCCGCTATCAGCATGCTGATTTTCTGGCCGGTCACCTCTTCATCGGTATAGCCGAACAGGGACTGGGCAGCCGGACTCCAGTGCTGGATCGTGCCCGTGGCGGTGATGGTGATGATCCCGTCGACGACATTGTCGATGATCGCCTGCAAACGTGCCCGCTGTTCTTCGACCGCCGTTTCCACGCGCCGGCGCAGCGCGACTTCCGCCTTCAGTTCTTCGGTATGCATTCGCTGTTTCGAGGCAAACACCGTCGCCATCACCGCCGTCGCCAGCAAAGCGACGGCCAGCAATATCCACATCGAAAGAAAGGCAGGTTCCCAGGTATCGAGATTGTTCAGCGCGCCTTGCTGCGGCTTGAACAAGGCGGCCCACATCGCCGTGTAGTGCATCGCGGTCACCGCAAGGCCGAGACCGATCGCCGTCATCCCGCGCACCGACGCGGATCGGGCGATACGGTATTTGGCCAGCGCGCCGAGAATACGGCCGCCGGTATTGCCGAGGAGGTAACTCGGCAGGCTGAGGGAAAGCCAAGCAAGGCTGACCGCGACCAGAACCGACAGCCCCACGCGGACCCCGTCATAGTACAACAGCGCATCCATGCGCATCGCCGCCATCCCGGAATAGTGCATCGCGGCGATACCCGCCGCCATCAATACGCCCCCCAGCATCCGCAAACCCAGCGGCGTGGTCCGGCGCAGACGCACGATCGAAAGAGCGATCATGCTGGCGACGATGCTCGGCAATATCGACAGGAAGGTGACGATCGGATCGTATTCCACAGCGCAGGGCAGCTCGAAAGAGAGCATGCCGACGAAATGCATCGTCCAGACGCCAATGCCCATGGTGACCGAGCCGAGTGTCATCCACCCCAAATGAGCGGATCGCCTCGACACTTCGCGCGACCGCCCGACGGCGGAAAGGGCGATATAGGCGCATACGATCGAAACAACGCCCGACAGCACCACCAGGAGCGGATCGTAATCCCCTTTGTACAAATCCGTAGCAAGCAAAACGCCGCTGTCCGCCGGAGCGAAAAAGCGATCAAGCACCAACATCAAGTCCATTTATCTCATTCCGGCTAAAATCGGCATGCAGGGGCGTCATCGCCCGCTCTCACGCCATATTTGGCCCCACCGGAACGCTGCTCTCTACAACGGAACGGGCGGCATGGACCATGTCATGCCACACAAATCGTTAACGTCACGTTTAGCACTACCTAATCTAAG
>Ga0209692_10001618_pt1 | contig 29577 bp, 18 predicted proteins | sample tdDd472_FD_187129 | JGI IMG/M metagenome (GOLD analysis project Ga0209692, IMG submission 187129) | Marine sediment microbial communities from the Atlantic coast under amendment with organic carbon and nitrate - tdDd47.2 (SPAdes)... | ecosystem: Environmental > Aquatic > Marine > Coastal >... | reverse complement strand
CCTGGAGCTGGAAACCCTCACCCAGGTCAACCGCCTGTCCCTGCCCGGCCTGCGACGGGGCACCAACCTGGTTCAGTTCAGCCTCGGCCAACAGACCGAGTCGCTCATGCTGTGGCCGCCCCTGCATGACGACGGCGGCGGCGCCCTTTACCTGGACACCGCCGCCTCGGACGCCAACGTCCTGGCCATGGACTCCCCGCACCACTTCTACAGCGCGGTGCTGCGGCCCGCCACCGGCGGCGTTCCCGCCCAGGTCACCTGGCGTTTCGACACCCCCACCGACATCACCAGCCTCTACTACGGCGGCAGCCTCCTGGCCCGGGAGTCCGGCCCCCTGGACCACGTGGATCTGCTCCACTCCCTGGACGGCCAGACCTTCACCCGGGACGCCGTCTTCGACCACACCAGCAGCCCCACCTACGACGGTCGCCTCTACGCCGAGGTGCCCGTCGGCTTCCCCGGCCAGCGCTCCGTGCACCTGCGCTACGAATTCGGCAGCTCCCACGCCCCGGACCTGTCCAGCACCGGCATCCAGGACGCCCTCATGTACGTGAACTACACCCCCCGCGACCCGGGCCAACAACCGGTGGAAGTCACCTGGTGCTGGACCGAACACCGCCGCGACGGGGATGTGGAACGTCGGCACACCCAGGTGGTGCAGCTCGACACCGAGAGCTGGGCCATCAACGTGGGCGGCTATCGCGATCCCACCATGAACTGGGTGCGGGTGAATCTGGCCGGTTACGGTCCCGACGGGCCCGGTGTCCCCGGCTACAGCGACGGCCTGGACGTGGGCCCGGGCGCGGGCTATGACCGCCGGCGCCTGACGTTCCGCTGGCAGGACAATGTGGCTCTGGGCCGGCCCTACACCGTGAGCCGGGCCGCCTACGGCGCCAACGGCGACACCGACGGCCTCGAGTTGACCAACGGGTCTATCATCCCGCCCTCCGACTACGCCACAAGCTGGATCGTGCAGGAACAGTCGGCCCTGTGGGACGGCGACCAACCGGTGGTGGTGACCCTGGACCTGGAGCAGGCCCAAACCGTGGCCGCGGTGCGCCTGACCACCCATCAGCCCAACGCTGCCTTCGCCCATGCCGACAGCGTGAGCGTGGAAATCTCCGCCGATGGCACCAACTGGCAACCCTACGCCGGCTGCGGCCACGATCAGATCTGGAGTCCCCCGGGCGACTATCTGGGCTGGGAGCATGACCGGTCGCCGTCCTTCGCCGACCTGCCCGCCCTCGGCCGTCTGGCCTTCCCCTTCTGGGTGCGGGCCGAAACGCCGGCCCAGGCCCGCTACGTGCGTTGCACCTTCCTGCCCCAGAGCGGACGTGGGATCGGGATTTCGGAGATCCAGGTCCTTTCCGCCGTCACGGACACCGACTGGCCCGACCGCGAAGTCGATATGCCGTTCGCCGTGGCCGTGGAGCCGGACCCGGAACCGGACACCGCCCCCGATGACCCGCCCCTCCCGGACGCCCAGGGCTCCCTGCTGGGTTGCGCCCCCAATCCCTTCAACGCCGCCACCCGACTGGCCTATAGCGTTCCGGTGGCCGGCACGGTGGATCTGGCCGTGTACGACCTGTCGGGCAAACTGGTGCGGCCCCTGGTGGCCGGTCGACATCACCCGGCGGGCGCGTACACCCTCACCTGGGACGGGCGCGACCTCCACGGCCGCAACGTCGCCTCCGGGACCTATGTCTGTCGTCTGCGGGCCGGCCGGTTGCAGGACCGGATCAAGGTGCTCGTCGTCAAATGAACCCGGTTTTCAAAACCGTTGAGACCGACGCGGAAATGCTGTAGACTGGGGGGTTCACAGGTGGGGTGTGTTTTTTCAGGGGGTTATCTCATGCGTAACCGAATCATTCTTATCGCAACCGCACTGCTGATTCTGTTCCCCGTGCTGGTCCAGGCCCAGATCCTGATCGCCCCCGAAACCACTCTGGCCGACGGAGACGGCAACTTCCAATACGCCGTGGCCATGACCTATCCCCCGTCCGGCGCCCTGTTCGGCGGGTACACCATTTATGACACCGAGAACATCGGCTCCGGCACAATGTGGATCGATGGGTTCTGCATGAGCTTCGTGGAAGGTGGGACGGAAACCTACTACGTGGTGGAGGGCAGCCTGGCTGACCCGAACCTGGACGGAATCGTGACCTTCGAGTGGTTCGGTTGTGACCCGGGATTCTCGGTGACGGCTCCCACCATCATCCGGGCGCCCGGGGTGCCGGTTGACACCCCCAGTTGGAGCGCCCTGAAGGCCATGTACCGCTGACAAAGGGCCTTTGGACCAGGGTCTATATCTATTTCACCAGGGTCAGCTTTCGGCTGACCACACCTTCGGCCGTTGTCAGGCGGTAAAAATAGACACCGCTGCTTGATTGGTTCCCCTGCCCGTCCCGACCGTCCCAAACCGCTTCATGCCGACCTTCGTTCCGGGACTCGGCCAGGAGGGTCCGCACCACACGTCCCCTCAGGTCGATGATCTCCAGGGAAAAGAACCCCGGACGCGGCAGGCTGAACGCGATGAGGGTTTCCGGGTTCAGGGGATTGGGAACGTTCTGCTCCAGGTGCATCCGCCGGGTCGCCGGCACCGGCCCCACCGACGAGACCACCTCCGACCCGACCGCCACCATGGGTTCGGGGTCCGCGTAATGACGCACGTAGGCGTCGTCGAAATAGCCCGTCCCCCCGCGGTACCCCTCCACCGAAAAACGGTCGATCAGACTTGCGTCCAGCACGTCCAGGGTGGCCACAGGAAGGTCGTCGATCCGAAGTTCGCACGCCCCCCCGACCGCCGCGATGGACAAGTGCCGCCAGCCGGAACTGCGCGCTTCGCTGGTGGGCGTGTAGGCAAAGCCCTCGGTGTGGGTGCTGTAATCCGTCGTGGACGCGCCGGTCCACACCCCGGTGCCAATGCAGTGGGCGGGAAAAGCGACGTTGCCGGTGTCCCACAATCGGAGCAAGGCCATGAAATTGAGGGCGCTGCTCATCTCCTCCCAGTACCAGACGTTCACACACACGTCGCTGCCCTCAAGCGCCCCGAAGACCTGCGGATATGTCGAGCCGCCGTCCTGCCTCAAGCCGTGAGTTCCGCTGCGCGGGTGCTCGGTTGTCCCCTGCACCGTGCCGTAGACTTCACTCCAGGTGGTCATGGGTTGCGTGCGGAAATCTTCCATCTCGCCCTCGGTATAGCCCACCCGCCACTGGCCGCCTGACGACACCGCCGAGTACCAGATCCGCAACCAGTCGGCCTCCTGTCTGAAGGACGCGCGATAGATGTTGCCGCTGTCCCAACCACTGGGACTCGGCTGGAGGATGGGATCCTCGTTGATGGTCCAGTCCAGGCCGTCGGCACTCTCTGCGTAGTAGAGCTGGGTGTTGCCGCAGGCCGCCCCGTCCGGATATGAGATGAACAACATGGTGAACAGGCCGCCGTTGAGCTGCACGTCAAAGTGCCAGGGCACCCGGCCCGGCTGCACCAGGGTCACGGTCTGTTCGGGTCCCCAGACGATGCCGTCGCTGGACGTCCGCAGATAGATGTTCTGGTAGCTGGACGTACAACCGGCCGGGGACTGCAGATACCACATGAGGTAATCCGTCCCGTTGTGGACCACCGCCGGCGACATGACGTAATTGGGCAGCGTCAAGACCACCAGGGGCATGCCCCAGTCGGCCCCGTCGGTGGAGGCGAAGCGGGTGACATAGGACTGGTCGTCGTCGTTGGTCTCCACGTAGTAAAGGATCATCTGGCCGTCGATCAGCAACATATCCACGTCGTCGTTATGGCCCGGCGGGGTCGGCGCCAGGGGATTGGACAGTCCGGGAGGAACGATCCAGGTCTGGTTGTCGTTGCTGACCAGCACCGACGGGTTCTCATGGATGTCGCTGCCGTTGGGGTAGGGCGTCATCCCCATCCAGTACTCGTAGCCGTTCCACCCACCGGGAACCTGCACCACGTCGGGATGGACCACTTGTCCCGAACCGTCGTAGGTGGGGGTTATCAGAGGCGTCGGCGCATTCAGGCCCGCCACGGCGGCCAACTCCTCGAAGCCGCTGTAGAACAGGAAGGTCGCGGTGCCGTCACTGGCGTCAGGAGCGGTCGGATTGCCGAAGTTCAGGACAAGGTCCCGGGTGCCCTGCGCTTCCAGGCCGTCCACGCGGACCCAGACCACGGCCCTTTCCGCCACCGCATCCCAGGTCTCGATCCAGTGGGGAAGCAGGGTCACGAGATCCTGTTCGGTCACACGCAGGTCCGCGCCATCGGCCTGGGCCTGGTCGAAATCGAAGTTGCCGACATCCAGAACGACCTTTACCTCGTAGGCCGTCTGACTCGAACCCGGATTTGTCACCGTCAGCGGGCGTGTGTGATCCCAGCCGTTCAGGGCCCAACTGGCAGGCGCAGTCACCAACAGGGACACCAGGGCCACCGCCATAAAATATCTACTCATTGTCTCATCCTTGCGGGAGGGGGAGCCGACCGAGAGGCCGGCTCCCATGGGAAATACTATTTCACGACCATGAGCTTGCTGCTGATTTCCTGGTCAGAGGACTTCAGGCGATAGAGATAAGTGCCGCTGGCGACCAGAACACCCTTCCCATCGCGACCATCCCACAGCACTTCGTGTCGTCCCTCGCTTCTGCTCTCGGCCAGCAGTGTCCGCACGACCCGTCCCCGCATGTCGAGAATCTGAAGGGACACATGATCGGCCCGCTGGAGGCTGAAGGCGATCAGGGTCGACGGATTCAGCGGGTTAGGCACGTTGTGCTCAAGAACCATGGTCAGGGCCGGCGTCCGGATGTCGTCCTGGTCATCCTCGCCGCCTTCAATGCCGACCACCCCAACTGCCCCGACAATGGCCTCGGGCTCCACTTCGGCGTAACGGCGGACGTAGGCGTCGTCGAAGTAGCCGGTCCCCCCCCGGTATCCCTCCACCGAGAAACGATTGATGAGGGCCGGATCCAGGGCACCCAAAGAGGCCACCGGCGTGCCGTCAATGCGCAGTTCACAGTTGGACGCTTCCACGGCAATGGAAAGATGACGCCAGCCCGACACCCTCGGTTCGGACGTGGCCGCGTAGGAAAACCCCTGGTTGTGGTAGCTGTAATTCGACGTGGAGGTCCCGGTCCAGATCCCGGTGCCGATGCAGTGGGCGGCATAAACCGAATCGTCGGAATCCCACAGACGCAGCAGGGCCATGAAGTTGAGGGCGGTGCTCATCTCTTCCCAATACCAGACGTTCACGCACACGCCCCCTCCGGCCAACTCGCCGAAGACCTGTGGGTAGGTCGACCCCCCGATCTCCCTGAGGCCATGGGTGCCGGTGCGCGGGTGGTCGGTGGTGGCGGCCACGCTGCCGTTCAGCTCGGTCCAGGTTGTGGCAGGCTCCGTGATGAACTCAGCCAGGTCCCCCTGGGTGTAACCCACCCGCCACTGCCCCCCGGACGACATGGCCGAGTACCAGAGGCGCAGCCAGGTGCCGTCCAGGATGTAGGACGCGCGGTAGATGTTTCCGTTGTCCCAACCGGAACTCGAGGGCACCAGCACCGGCTCCGGATTGGCCGTCCAGGTCACCCCGTCCGGACTCTCGGCGTAGTAGAGGTTCGTGTTGCCGCAGGACGACCCCGTGGGATAGGAAATGAACAGCATGGTGTAAAGACCGCCGTTCATCTGCACGTCCAGGTGCCAGAGCACGCGGCCGGGATGGTCCATTGTAGCCACCTGCTCAGGGCCCCAGGTGATCCCGTCGGCGGACGTGCGCCGGTAGAAGTTCTGGAAGGCCGAGGAACAACCGACGGTTGAGCTCACATACCACATGGTGTAGAGGCTGCCGTCGTGGATCACGGTGGGCGACATGACGTAGTTGGGCAGGGTGATGACGGTTTGCGGGGCACTCCAGTTGACCCCGTCGGTGGATGACAGACGGTTCATGTAGGTATTGCCGTCGGTATTGGTCTCGTTGTAGAACATGACCATTTCGCCGCCCACGATGAGCATGTCCACGTCGTCGTTGTGGCCCGGCGGTTCGGGGGCCAGAGGGTTGACCACACCCGGCGGCACAACCCAGGAAACGTTGTCGTTGCTCGCCAGAATCGACGGATTCTCATAGTTGTCGTTGCTGTTGGGGTAGGGCGTCATACCCATCCAGTACTCGAAGCCGTTCCAGCCATCGGGCACGTATAGCACGTCCGGATGGACAACCTGCCCCGAGCCGTCATAGGTGGGCGTCACCAGCGGTGTGGCCGCGTTCATGCCCACCTGGGCACTCAGTTCCTCGAAGCCGCTGTAGAAGAGGAAAGTCGCCTCACCGTCACTCAGGGCCGCGGCGGATGGGTTGCCGAACAGCAGGGCAATCTCGGTCGTTACGCCGGCCGGCAGATCAGGAATTCGCACCCAGACTACCGCCTGTTGCTGCGCCGGGTCCCAGATCTCAATCCAATAGGGATAAAAGACGATTCCGTCCAGGTCGGTAAAGAGCAGGTCGGCCCCGTCGGGTTCGGCCAGGGCAAAATTGAAGTTGGACCCATCCAGGACGACCTTCACCTGATAGTCCGTCAATTCCCCGCCGGTGTTGACCACCGAAATCGGACGCTGGTAGCTCCAATCGTTTGTATCCTGGGCACGGGCCGTGGTGGCCAGGGCGATGCAAGACAACATGATAACGATCAAGAGCGCCTTGCCAGAGACACCTTGGGGCAACTTGTTGTGGTGGCGATTCATAATTCTCCCCCGTTATGTCAAATAAATCTCACTCCGGCGAAAAACCGCAGCATATTGGACTGCATTATATCAATATTATATATCGAATATCAATAACAATCTCGACATGGCATGTTCATATTCATTTGCTCAAAATTAATTGGTAATTGTTCGCGGAGATTGGGGGAATTTCTGATAGAGCGGTCCCGCTATTTCGGGAACATGAACTGGGCCTGCACCCGCGCCATGTAGTGGCCACCACTTCCTGACGCCTACCGGCGCCTACCACCGCCGCCGCCCCGTTGCCCGCCGCCGCGATTCGGCGCCTGCCGCTGCCGCTGGCTGCCACGATCCCGGCTGCTCCGGTCCCGGTCCAGCTGGCTGGGACTGTTGCTCCGGTCCCGGCTGCGGTCCATCTGTCGGTTGTCGTCGCGCTGAGGTGAGCGGTCCTGGTCGCGTGAACCGGGCTGGTCCCGGGTGCTGCGGTCCACCTGGTCGCGTTCCTGATCGCGTTCGGGGCGGTCCCGTTCCTGTCGGTCCTCCGGGCGGTCGCGCTCCGTGTCCCGGGTCCGGTCACGCTCCTGGCCCTCCTGGCCCTCCTTGCGGTCGGACCAGTCGCCCTTGTCGCGTTTCTCCCAGGTGCCGTCCCTGTCGCGGTACACATCCCCGTTGCGGTCGGCGTACACGTTGTTCTTGCGGTCCGACGTGGCCGGACGTTTCCCGTCGCGCGGTCGCACATCGCCGGTGCGTGCCACACCGTTGCTGCGATTGCGGTACATGTTGTTGTGGCTGTTCCGCTGGCCGGCGCGATAGCCCGCGCGGTAGCCCGCAGCCGCCCCATGGCGGTAACCGTGCCGATAGCCCCGGTTATAGCCGTGCCAGTAGCCGCGCCGGTAACCGTAGCGATAGCCGCCCGGCCCCCAGCAGCCGTAGTGGGGACGCCCCCATCCCACACCGATGGTCAGCCACCCGTAGCTCACGCCAAAGGAGAAACCCCAGCCGGAATAAGGGTTGTAGTGCACGCCGTAGCCGTAGGTTACCGGTCGCGGGTAATAGTAATATCCCCACCAGGGGCGATAGTAATAGCCCGTCCCGTACACCACACAAGGCCCCCACACATAGGATCCGTAGTAGCCGGAGGTGTACCCCACGTAGACCACTTCAGGCGTGGAGTCGTAGATGTACACGTACTTCACGTTGTAGACCGGACACTCGGGCGGCAGATCCTGCACCACGGCGGGCACCTCGGTGGCCACGGCCCAGGGGCCGTCCGGACCGTTGGCCGTGAACCAGATCGCGGTATCCACACAGTAGTACTTCTTGTCGATCAGAAGCACCGGCTTGTCCGAGTTCAGCGCATAGGCCACACCTTCGGCGCAGGATTCGAACTCGGGCGCGCCGTCGAACTGGACCTCGCAGGTGGCCGTTTTGCGGTCCACCTCCGCCGTCTGGGGAATCTGGGTTTCCAGCATGGCTTCCCGCGACTCGACGGAGCCCGGCACACTGGCCAACACCGTCGCCATATCCGACTCGGCCGGAATGTTGGAAAATTCCGCCGGTAAATCCTCAAAGGGCACGAAGTCCCACTTGTCGGCACCCAGTTCCTTCGCCTTGTACCAGCGGCCGGAAATCAGCAGGTAATACTGCTGGCCGGCGATGTCCATGAGCACATCGCTCTCGGTATTCCGCAGGTAGAGCAGTTGGGTGCCCTCAACCGAAGCGAAGTCCGGGTCGCCCTCGGTGACAATCAGCTCGGCCGGAACCGTACTCACAATGATTACGGGCGGCGCTTCATCGGCCGACGCCTCAAGACCCAGGGCCTCCGCATCTTCCGCCTGTTCAGTGGCCTGGGCGACTTCGTCGGCCTCCACCTTCTGCGAAACCTTCGCCACCTCACCGGGCAGATCGGTGGTGACCCGCCAGGGGCCATCCAGCTTGTCGCTGGTGAACCACATCCCGCTGCCGCGCAGATAGAGGCCGGTTTTCTTGTCCCGCAGGATGAAGAAGGCCGAATTGGCCACGTGTTCCAGGTCGAAACCCTCAAGGTCCGTGAAGAGGGGGTCCCCATCCACGAGCACCAGCACCGTGGGCACCGTGCGGTGGTGAATCCGCGGCGGATCGCCCTTGAAGCCTTCGTCCTCGCGATGACCGTCGGGGAGCGAAGCCACCAGACGGTCCAATGAGATTTCGAAATCCCAGGTGGGGATCTCCTGTTCCAGGTAGCGGCTCAGCTGGTCCACCTTGTCCTGGTCCACATCGGGAAACTTGGTCGCCGTGACCTGGGTGCGGACCAGGGAGGCCGTGCGCGCTTCCATGTCGGTGGCCAGGTGGGATTCGAACCACATGGCCCCGAAAATCATGTCCGTCTGCCCGGCCATCTTGACCGAGACGGCGGCGCGGGACTCCAGTTTGTCGCCCACGAAGGATTCCACCTGGGGCTGGTAGATAATCACTTCGCCCTTCTCGCCGCTCAGCTTCTTGGGCCAGGCGAAAGCTTCGTCCTCCTGTGCAAACAGGGGCATTCCCAGAACCAGAAGCATCAGCAGACTGGCAACCGCCACCCGGAATCGGAACATAAGATCAACCCCCGAGCTTCACTGTCAAACCGCCGGCCACTTCCCACTGCCAGATGGCATTGCCGGTCACGCCCAGACTGGCGCCGCCGGTTCCGAACCAGAGGCCCGCGCCGGTGTTGTAGAGAGTCGGCATGGTCTTGAAGGAGGCCCGAATACCGATTTTCTCAGCCTTGCCGAAGTAGGCCTTCACCCCAACGCCCAACACCATCGAAAACTTGGTGGCGGACGAGGTATTGATGGTTTCCCCGTCGATGGTAATGGTGCTCTCCGTGGGACTGTAATAGGTCACACCCAGGCTGGTGGTCACAAAGGGTCGGATCGGGCCGTCAATGAGACCCTTGATGCCGCCGATCTGCCAGTAGTTCACCGACATGTCCGTGAGCGTTTCCTTGGTGCCGCGGCTGTCCCAGTCAATGGCGCCGTCCTGGCGTGTGTAGCTGATTTCCAGGGATGCGGCGGGATGCAGGGGGAAGTCCAGGGCGATGCCGTAACTGGGGCCGGTGGCCGTCCGCAGTTTTCCAGCGTAAGTGCTGATATTCCCGCCCCACATGGACCCGTAGGTCGCGCTCAGTTCGATGGGGCCGGCCAGGCCGCCGCCACCGCCGCCGCGCTGCTGGGCCAGGACATCGCCTGCACCCATGCTCGTGATAAGGGCGAGGCTCAACGCCACCAGAACGGTCTTTCTCAATGCGCTCATGTTGTCTCCCTTGTTTACGATATGGCCTATATTACCCGGGCCGAATACCTACCCCTCAGTCAATGTGGCAGGGTTTCACGATATACCAATTCCACTTCCCTGCAAACCTGGAATCCGGACGAGAAACGGCGGTCCCCCGAAGGAAACCGCCGTTTTATCTGCCAATCAAACGATTATCAACCGCCGAAGTTACTCGTCGCAACATCCCAGTTGACCACGTTCCACCACGCCTCGATGTAGGCGGGGCGCGCGTTGCGCTTGTCCACGTAGTAGGCATGCTCCCACACGTCGATGGTCAGGACGGCGGTGTTCTCGGTGTTCAGCACCGTGTCGGCGTTGGCCGTGTTCACGATGGCCAGGCTGCCGTCGGCGGTCTTGACCAGCCAGGTCCAGCCGCTGCCGAAGTTGGTGGCGGCGGACTTGGTGAAGGCGGCCTTGAACTCGGCAAAGGAGCCGAAGGCGCTGTTGATGGCGTCGGCCAGGGCCCCGGTGGGCTCACCGCCACCCTGGGGGCTCAGGCCGTAGAAATAGAAGGTATGGTTCCAGATCTGGGCGGCGTTGTTGAACACGCCGCCGGCCGGGGCTTTCTTCACGATGTCCTCAAGGGACATGTTCTCGAACTCGGTGCCCGGGACCAGGTTGTTCAGGTTGGTCACATAGGCGGCGTGGTGCTTGCCGTAATGGTAATCGAAGGTCTCGGCCGAGATATGGGGCTCCAGGGCGGTCTTGTCATAGGGCAGTTCAGGCAGTGCGTGGGCCATGATGGCGCCTCCTTGAATTCAGTCCAGCGGCGCCCGGAGGCGCCGTCCCTCAGTGATCGATTTGCTGACAGGATAGCCCGGAACCTGAAAACCGCAATCTATTTACGGGCTTGGGGATCTGCCGACGGCGCGTGGCGGAAACAGTCGGTGGTGTGGTCGTTCACCAGGCCCACCGCCTGCATGAGGGCGTAGCAAATGGTGCTGCCCACGAACTTGAAGCCCCGCTTTTTCAGGTCGCGGCCGAGGGCGTCGGACACGGGACTGGTGGCCGGCACTTCGGCCATCGACGACCAGGTGTTCTGAATCGTTTCCCCCTCGGTGAACCCCCACAGATAAGCGTCGAAACTGCCGAATTCCGCCTGCACGGCCAGGAAGGCCTGGGCGTTGCCGACGGCTGACCGGACCTTCAGCCGATTGCGTACGATGCCGGGGTTATCCAGCAGTTCGGCGATCTTCTTTTCCCCGTAAAGGGCCACTTTTTGCGGGTCGAACCCGTCGAAGGCCAGCCGGTAGGCCTCGCGCTTGCGCAAAATGGTGATCCAGGCCAAGCCGGCCTGGGCTCCCTCCAGAATGAGGAATTCGAACAGCAGGCGGTCGTCATGGACGGGAACCCCCCACTCCCGGTCGTGATAGGCCTGATAAAGCGGATCGTCGCCCGCCCAGCTGCAGCGTGTGGGGCTCATTCCGACATGTCTCCCGTGAGTTGAATCTGATCCTTGCCGTTCTTGGCCTTGTACATGGTCGCGTCGGCCTTATCCAGAAGCTCGGGCGCCGTCTTCGCGTCCGTGGGATACACCGCCGCCCCGATGCTCGCCGAAACGTACAGGTCCCCCGTTTCCCAGAGGATGGGTTCCCGCAAACGTTCGAGGGCCTTTTCCAAACGGTGGGACAGGGACGGCGCCTGGGTGACCGGGTGCAGGATGACGGCGAACTCGTCGCCCCCCAGTCGACACACCACATCGTTGTCGCGAAAAACTTCTTCCAGGCGGTGGCCCACAATGCGCAGGACCTGGTCGCCCGCCTTGTGGCCGTGGGTGTCGTTGATGGCCTTGAATCCGTCCAGGTCCACATACGCCAGGGCCAGGGGCTGGCCGGCGGCGTCGGCCTCGGCCATGCAACGCAGGATTTCCCGATCGAAGGCCGCCCGGTTGCGCAGGCCGGTCAGGGCGTCGTGATCCGCCGCGTGGGCAAACCGCTGGCGCTCGCGCTCCAGCAGGCCCAGCAGGCGCTGGGTCACGCGCTCGTAGATGAGCAGGCACAGGACCACGATCAGCGTGAGGGACAGCCAGTTCCAATACACGTGCTGATCGTCCAAACGAAGGGTATGGATTTCCGCTTCGTGCAGAATGGCGCTGGAGCCGATGGCGATCACCGTCCAGAAAAATCCCCAGCGGGCCCCCATCAGCAGGAAGGAGTAGACCGGGACCAACAGCATCCAGAGCAGGACCGCATCCACCTCCGGGCCGCTGGCCATGATGGCCATGTCCACCAGGGCCCCGTACATCCAGGCCACGAAGACATTGCCGGCCACGGCAAAGGACCCGCTGTTGCGGAAAATGATGAGCGCGGCCAGATGAATGATGATGGTGCCGCCGAACAGGACCCATTGGCCAGGTCCCTCGGCCAGATGTCGCGCCGGCCCGCCCACGTTGGGCAGCGGCCAGGTGAGAACAAACAGCCCCAGGCTGAAGACCAGCAGGGCCACCATTACCCGGGCCCGGAACAGGGTTTCCGGACGCGTGTCCCGGATATACCCCGGTATCAGCGGGTTGATTAGCCGGCCTGTTATGGCCAGCCACCCTTTGCGTTTCATGTGCTCCGTCCTTTTGCCCCCCGAGTCTCCCTCAAAACGGCTAGATTGCAGCCGCCAGAACCACATCCAGCACGGCGAAAACACCGATGCCCCACATGAAGGGGTGGATGCGGTCCGCTTTGCCTGCCGCCGCCGTCGCCACGATATAGGCGATGAACCCGAACGCCAACCCCATGCTGATGCTGTAGGTCAGCGGCATGAGGATGATGGTCAGGAACGCGGGCAGGCCCGTCTCAAATATTTTGAAATCAATCCGGGCCACGTTCTTGAACATATACACACCCACGATAATCAAGGCCGGCGCCGTGGCAAATGCCGGCACCATGCCGATGATCGGGGTAATGAACAAAGCGAGCAAGAACAGGGCCCCGGTGGCCACATTGGCCAATCCAGTGCGGGCGCCCTCCGCGATGCCCGCGCCGGACTCAATGTAGGTCGTGGTGGTGCTGGTGCCCAGCAGGGACCCGGCGATGGTGGCCACGGCGTCGGCTTCCAGCACGCGGTCGATGCGGTCGATGGAACCATCCTCCTTTACCAGACCCGCCTCGTAACTACAGGCCACGATGGTCCCCACCGAGTCGAACAGGTCCACGAACATGAAGCTGAAGATCGCCCCCCACATGCCCCAGCGGACGGCCCCGGCCAGGTCCATCTGCAAAAAGACCGGTGCCAGGCTCGGCGGCGCCCCCACGAAGGTTTCCGGCAGGGCCACTTCCTTGAACACCACGCCCAGGATCGTGGTCACGAGGATACCGATGAGAATGCCCCCGCGCACTTTGCGAATTTCCAGCACCGTGATGACCAGCAGCCCGATCAGGCCCAGAACAACCGGGCGGTCCAGATGCCCCAGGGCCACCAGGGTGGCCGGGTTGTCCACGATGAGGCCCAGCCCCTGGAAGCCGATGAAGCTGATGAACAAACCGATCCCCGCGGCGATGGCCAACCGCAGTTCAAAGGGAATGGCGGCGATGACGTGCCGGCGAACCCCCAGCACCGTCAGCAGAAAGAAGATCACACCCGAGATGAACACCACGCCCAGGGCGGTCTGCCAGGTGACCCCCTTGCCGATGACCAGGCTGTAGGCGAAAAAGGCGTTCAGCCCCATACCCGGGGCCATGGCGAACGGGACGTTGGCCCAGAGTCCGGCCAGAAGGGTGCCCAGAGCGGCGGCCAGGATGGTGGCGGTTATGAGGGCCCCTTTATCCATCCCGGTGGCGCTCAGGATGTTGGGGTTCACGAAAATGATGTAGCCCATGGTGAGGAACGTGGTGATGCCGGCGGTGATTTCGCGGGTGGCCGTGGTCTTGTTGGCCTCCAACTTGAATAACTGCTGCAGCATGCGGGGCCCTTTCGTCGTCGGAAGGAAAAAGCAACCGTCCCGACGGATCATACACCGGGCCACCGGATTTGGCATTGGCAATCTGGACACCAAAGGGGATAGTAAGGATTCCACCGACAAAGGAGTGCCCCATGAAGCTGAAAACCTGGCTGATCCTCGCGTCCGCCCTGCTGGCCCTCCCCACGGCCGCCGCCGACTGGTCGTCCACGGCCGCCTGTCTCCTTTACGGCTCCGGCTACCAGATGACCGCCTCGGAAGACCAAACCATCCTGACCCTTGAACACGCCAGCGGGTGGACCTACGGCGACAACTTCTTCTTTTTCGACATTGGCCAGCCCTTCGACATGGACACCACCGTTTACGGCGAATGGCACCCCCGCCTCAGCCTGGGCAAGATGACCCGGCGGAACATGGGGTTCGGGTTCGTGAAGGACGTGCTCATCGCCACCGAACTCAACGTGGGCGAAGGCTGGCGGGCCTATCTCTACGGCGTGGGTTTTGATCTGACGATCCCCCACTTCCAGTTTTTTGCCCTGAACCTGTTCATCCGCGACGAGATTCCCTTCGACGCCTCCCCCACCTTCCAGATCAGCCCCAGCTGGAATCTGCCGTTCACCCTGGGGTCGGCCCGGTTCGAGTTCCGCGGCTTCCTGGACTACGCCGGCTCCCATGGCGACGGCGTGGCCCACCTCCTCATGCAGCCCCAGCTCCTGCTCGATCTCGGCCACTTTTCCAGCCGTTCGGACAAACTGTACGCCGGTATCGAGTACCAATACTGGAACAACAAGTACGGGGTCGACGGGGTGAAGGACAACCTGGTCCAGATCATGGGCAAGTGGGTCTTCTGACGACCCGGCCTCCATGCGGACCTGAATATCTTGACTACATTGCCTGAACAGGGCGGCGGGTCCCGGCGACCCGCCTGCCTGTTCCGTTTAACAAGACTGTCCGGCCCAGGTCGGCATTCCGGAGGGATACAATGGGAGAGACCATCTTCAACAGCATGACCGACCTGGTGGGGCGCACCCCGCTGGTCCGCGTCAACCGGCTGAGTACCGGGCCCGGTGAAATCGTCGCCAAGCTCGAGATGCTCAACCCCATGAGCAGCGTGAAGGACCGCATCGGTCTGGCCATGATCGAAGCGGCCGAGGCCGCCGGCGAACTTCGACCCGGCAGCGAAATCATCGAGCCCACCAGCGGCAACACCGGCATCGCCCTGGCCTTCGTGGGCGCCGCCCGCGGTTACCAGGTCACCCTGACCATGCCGGACAGCATGTCCATGGAACGGCGCGTGGTCCTGCGGGCCCTGGGCGCCGAACTCATCCTCACCCCCGCGGCCGAGGGCATGAAGGGCGCCATCGCCAAGGCCGAAGAGGTGCACAAGGCCCGGCCCGGGTCTTTCATGCCCCAGCAGTTCGACAACCCGGCCAACCCCGCCGTCCACCGACGCACCACCGCCGAGGAGATCTGGACCGATACCGGCGGCAAGGTGGACGTGCTCATTTCCGGCGTGGGCACCGGCGGCACCCTCACCGGAACCACCGCACGACTGCGCGAACTGAACCCGAACCTGGTCACCGTGGCCGTGGAGCCCACCGACTCCCCCGTGCTGTCGGGCGGCGAGCCCGGCCCGCACAAGATCCAGGGTATCGGGGCGGGGTTCATTCCGTCGATCCTCAACACCGAGTTGATCAGCGAAGTGATCCAGGTGAGCAACGACGACGCCATGGCCATGGCCCGGCGTGCGGCCAGGGAAGAGGGCATGCTGGTGGGAATTTCCTCCGGCGCCGCCCTGACCGCGGCCATCCGGGTGGCCGAGCGGCCGGAAATGAAAGGCAAGCGGATCGTGGTGATCATTCCCTCGTTCGGGGAGCGGTACCTGTCGTCGGACCTGTTTGCGGAGTTCAGGGACTAGGGAGGGAATCCGGCCTCAGTGCATGAGCGCCAATTTGAGCGTGCGGGTTTCGGTTTCTCCGCGAATCACGGCGAAGTACACGCCGGTACCCACGGCGAGGCCGGCGTTATCGCGGCCGTCCCAGGTCACGTGGTGCTGGCCGGCCAACATGAAACCGGTGGTCAGGGTTCGGATGCGACGGCCGTCGGCCGACATGATGTTCACCCGGACCGGTTGATCCCGGTCCAGGTCGAAACGGACAGAGGTCTGGGACTTGAAGGGGTTGGGCCAGGCCTTGACCAGGACGATGCCCCCGTCCGTCCCGGTATCCCCGGAAATTTCCTGATACTTGTATGCCCGGTCCGCCATCATGATCTCCGTCTCCTTTCTCCCCGTGATGCCTTCATCGGCATTCTACGTGTTTCCTTTAAGCAAAACACGCGCCCGAAAGACCGTTCCCGCCCCACAAAAAGAGGCCCCGGAGTTACCCGGGGCCTCGATTAGTCCAAGTTGTTATCAGTTACCACTCAAGACGCTCAAAGCGCCCCTTGTGCATGAATTCGGTGGTGTAGATCCACCGCCACACGTGCTCCTGGTACCAGGAACCGTCGTTGGCGTCCACCTCGCGGTGCACCCGGTTCACCTCACCGAGGGAGGGCGCGAACCGAACGGTGTCGGTTTCCGTGAAGGCCAGGTCCCAGGTTTGGCCGTTCTGGACCTCCACCGTCATTTCGCGGTACACGGTCCAGCAGTCCTTGATGAACACCTCGCCGTCGGACTCCCAGATCATGTAGTCGGCCTTGCCGAGCACCTGGCCGTTGATGGTGGCGCGGTAGGTGCCGTCATCGGGAATGGTCACGGTGGTGTTGTCCGTCCAGCTGCCCACGGCGAAGGGCAGGGGCAGGATATCCAGGGGCGAAGCGAACATATTGGCCTTGGACGGCGCCTCGTCGACATCCTCGAAGCCCAACCACTGCACGGCGCCGCTGGTCTTCTTGAAGGCGTCCCAGTCGCCGGTGGGGGTGTCGTAGAGGCCATTGGTGTACTCGGCCATGCGGAAGCTGTTGTCCGGCTGCATTTCCAGTTTGAGGTACTCGGAATGGTAGTTTTGCGGGGGCGCCTTCATAATCGGGCCGCCCTGTTCCCATTCGACGTCATCCATATACAGGGTGCCGTCCACCACCGGGAAATAATCCGCGGTGCCGGCCACGTACACCAGGTACCCGAATTCATCGTTCTGCCAGTTCCCGGACAGATCCTCGAACTCCGTGAACGTGAGGGCCAGGGGCGTTCCCGCCGGCAGGCCGCTGGGCAGGGGCAGGGTCATGACCGTGCCGTCGGCGCTCCAGGTGGGGCTCACATTCCAGCCGCGGATGAGGTTGTAGAAACCCAGATTCATTTCGTGGGGATAGAAACTGTCCGGGTTGATGGGCTCGGAGAAGGTGACCCGCAGGTAGCCCAGGTCCGGGGACATGTCCGTGGTCCCGTTGGCCGGTTCGAAGGACACGATGGTGGGCGGGGTGGTATCCACCTCGGTGCCGGTGGTATAGCTGAAGGTCACGGTTTCCGCCAGTTCACGACCGCTGTAGGCCTGAAAGCCGGCGGGCACGGTCACCGTCATGACCGTGTTGGCGGGCAGAGGGGCCTCCGGGGTCAAAAGGAACTGTCCATCTTCGATTGAGGAGACGTCGAAATCGTAGGCGGCCTTCGTCGGCGTGGCATCGGTGATCGTGACCAGGTTGGCCACTTCCATGCCCTGAACGGACTCGGAGAACTGCAGCATCACGCTCTGGCTCCGGTTCACACCCGTGGCCCCGTCGGCGGGCGCATGGTCCAGCAACAGCAGTTCGGTGCTGGACAGGGTCCAGAAGGCGAAGCTGTAGGCCGCCGGCAGGGCGTTCCCGGCCGCGTCGGTCAAACCCGTGCCGAGGGTGCAGGTCACCTGGGTGGCTTCGGCCCAGTCGTCATGGCCGATGGCCAGGATACGGTTGGTATTCCAGGTGTAGCCCATGTTGGCGCCGGAGGACAGGGTCAGCTGGCCGTCCGCAGAGGCCGGATCCATGGCCTCGTTGAATACGACGTAAACGCTGTCGTCCAGCGACACATTCGCTTCGGTGTTGTACGGGCGCGTACTGACAACCTGGGGCGGCGTGGTATCGGGGTCTCCGCCTCCCCCGGGATCGGTGGGACTGTCGTCGCTGCAGGCGACGAACCAGACCGCCAAGGTGAGAATGGCGAACAGAAGGACGAATTTGCGCAGAGTAGGCATGAATGAGCTCCCTCTCGTGGTGCAGACAAACAAAAAGTGGCCTGAATCTCCCGACAGGCCTTGTCTCAATGACAATGAGACATCAGTTGCGAAAAACTTGCAAGAAAAATGCCAAGCAATTGGAGGGAAGGGAGTTCGGGCCGGGGCAGGAATACCCTAGCGGAAAAGAGCCTTCAATCCATCCAGGGTCGACGTTTCGCGGCCCACCGCCGGATCCAAAAGGATAAGCCCGGGATCCAACGCAAACGGGAGAGGATCATTGTTTATGTCCCGCACATCACCTTCAATGAAATCCAGCGGACAGCTTCCGAAACTCACCATGGAGAAATGGCAGTAGGCGATAATTCCATCGCTGCTGCTGGTCCCCTGCAGCATCGCGGAAGCAAAGTGAATCCTGTCGGTACCGGAAGTGGTGTAGTCCCAGAAAAAAAAGGTCTGACCACTGAGGATATACCAGGGCCCCGGGGTGACACTGACCAGGGTGACCAGAGCGGGATCGAAACTGACGATGGCCTCCACGCCCTTGACCTCAAGGCCGCCCGCCTCCAGAACCAACGGCACCATGAAATTGGGCTCGGTGGGCACAACGGGATCCGGATCAAACCGCAGGGTCTGAGCCATAACCCATGTGGCAGAGAGCAGCATCAACACGGTGGAGAAAACAACAAGCCGCACAACGAGTCTGGCGGTCAGCATGGAGCGTCCCTTCTGAACAAATCCCAAGGCTAAAAAACTTTCCCAAAGAAAACGTGAATGGCCACCGCCCACATATCTGAGTCACACATGACCATACATCATTCTTTTGGGTGTTTAAAGCAAAAAACCGTTTATCAACCCAAGTCCTATTTGACCAGAATCCCCTTGGCAACCGCCGTCACCGAGGGCGTTACCAGCCGGAAGAGGTACATTCCCCCCGGCTGAACGCGGCCGGCCATGTTTCGACCATCCCAGGTGCAGACCAGGGTCCCCTGCGGAGCCCGCCCCTGGTGCAAAAGCGCCACGCAATGACCGGACAGGTCGTACACCGCCAGGTCGACGGATTCCTCACGCTGCAAATCAAAGCGAATCTCGGTCCGCGGATTGAAAGGATTCGGATAGCACCGCAGGCCCTGGCCGGGGCCCGGGATCTCCGGTGCCGCGCTCAGGGGATCGTCGACGATAATGGTGGTCGCCGGAAGGGTCACATCCGGCAGGACCGTGGCGTCGGGAGCCACCAGATCCACCATGATTGTATTGACGGGCGACACACCGTCAGCCAGGGCCTCGAAGTCCCAATAGAACAGTTCCCCCGGCCCGGTGATGTAATCCTCCGACCCGATCACCACACAGTAGCCATGCCATTCATTCGTGTTGGTCAGTTCAAATCCCTTGAAGAGCATGAAGCCCGAATCGGTAAAAAGCGTGCCGGCTCCGCCGCCCACGGAGGCCACCACCGAGGGGTCGAACTGAACAAAGACCTCAATGGTCCTCAGATCCAGCACCTCGTCGCACATGATGGACAGGCGTGACACGGCGCCCTGTTCGAGCAGGGTGTCCGCCGGCGAAAAGCGCAGAGTCACTTCCGCCGTGGCACTCCCCGCCAGACAGGCCAGGAGGGTCAGCAGGAAGAGTCTCTTCATCATCCGGATCCACATGTTTCCGCCTCTTGATCTGGATGTCCCGGGGGACGCGGGCCGACCTTCGACCCGCGCCCCCGAAACCACAGGTCCTGCTACTTCATCAGGACCATCTTCCGGACCTGGCTGTAGGGACCAGCGTCAATCCGGTAGAAGTAAGTGCCCGAAGCCAAAGCCTTGCCCGCGTCATCGCGGCCCATCCAGAGGACTTCGTGCAGGCCGGAGGCCCTGGTCTCGTTGATCAGGGTTGCGACCCGGGTGCCGTCCACACCATAAACCGTCAGGCGGACATCCTGCGCTTCGGGCAGGCTGAAGCTGATCTTGGTCATCGGGTTGAACGGGTTGGGGTAGTTGGCGTTCAGGGCGAACACGCGCGGCGTGATCTTGTCCGTGGACGCCGTCAGGCTCACCTTGAGTTTACTGTTGTCATGACCGCGCGCATCGATGGTCAGGTCGGACATGGTCAGCAGGGTGCTGCCGTCGACGATCATCAGGTCGCCGGTGCCGACAAAGCCGGTGTCCCGGCCCATGACCGTCACACACGCGTCAAGACCGGTTCCGAGGTTCCTCAGGAAGGTCATCTCGTCCTGTCCGTCAAGCAGGTCGCCGGCGGACACGTCAACCGCGGCGCCTTCGTCCAGGTTGGCGCGCACACGCACACCCTTGACACCTTCGCCGTCCACCAGACGCAGGGCATAGCGGTTCTCGCCCGCACTGACCCACTCCAGGCCGACGTTGGTGGAGATCGGACCCATGACCTTGTTGGTGGACGAGACCACGCCGAAGTTCATGGAGAAGACCATCAGATCCTCGAAGTTGATTTTGTTGTCCGTGGTGGGAATGCCCACCCGGCTCCAGTCGTCCGTGGGGCCGACATCGCAGAAGGGGTTGTAGTCGTCATCGCCTTGGGTCTCCCCGAATGCGGCGCCCAGCACACTGATGTCATAAGTGGCGTTCACGGCGCCGTCGCCGTTCATGTCACCCAGCCAGTAGTTGGTGGCATGGTCGTTGGCGGCGGCCGGCGCACTCACGTTGCCCGCGGCATCCACCGCGTACACTTCGTAGGCGTAAACGCCGCGCTGCAGGTCATCGGGAATCTGCACGAACACGTCGAAGAAGCTGTCCACGGGATGAATGACGGCGTCCCCGTCGACACGGATCCAGCCCTGGCCCGGATCGGGCAGACCGGCCGCGGGACGGATCGGCACGCCGAAGCCCACCAGATCGTCGTATTCGGGGTAGGCCGACACGCCGGGCGTGCCGTCGTACCACACGCCGTGGTAGACCAGGTAATGGTCCACATCCAGGCCGTCGTGGACCCACGCCACCTCCACCTTGTTGTGGTGGGGTGAGGCGGTGATGCCCGTCACCGCGTTGGGCACCGTGCAGTCCACCTCGATGGTGGCGCCGGTCATGACTACGGGAATGGTGGCATTCTCCGGGTCACGCAGCACCAGGCTGTCGAAGGTGATGGCGGCGGTGCCGTCGGTCTCGGCCAGGAATTCGATGCTGAACAGATCGGCGGTGCCCGGGGCGGTCACGGGGTAGGTGGGACTGCCCACCGTGGAACCCGTAATGGTCCAGGATCCGTCGCCGTTGTCCAGCGCGTAGAAGTTGTTGTTCATGGTCCCAAAGGGGAACAGATCCTCGACGGGGCCGAAGCTGACCTCGCTGGTGGCCCGCACCACGGCGTTGTACAGGAACATGTCCGGCATGTCGTCGGTGAGCTCCACGCCGAAGGTCACGACCTGCGATTCGGAACAGTTGAACGGTCCGCTGGTCGCGGGGGTGGCCGTCACCACGGCATTGCCCGACAGGAAGTTCAGACGCATGGTTTCGCCACTGACCAACTCGATGGTCAGGCCGTCGAGCAGGCCGTCGAAGCCGGCCGCCCAGGCGGTGCCCAGCCCCAGCCCCATGATCATGATGGGCTGCGGGGCGATCACCGGGTCAGCCGCCAGGTCCGACAGGAATCCGTCGGTATAGCTGCCGTAGTAGTTGTCGGAGGAATCGAAGAAGCGCAGGCGGTTGTCCACGCCGGCCTCGGTCTGCCAGGCGGTCCACTCGCCGGCGGTCTCCACAAGATCAGCGGAGAAATAGGGTTCCGAGTTGATGCGATGGCCGTACCAGGACCCACCCGGACTGCCGTCGTAGGGGTCTGTGTAAAACTGCATGAACCAGTCACCCACGGGGTCGGGGGCGACATGCGTTGTGCCCTTCTTGGTGAAGTAGCTGATTTTGTACAGTTCGCCGGTCAGCACTTCCCGCCCGAAAATCGCCTCGGGGTCGAAGCCGTACTTGCTGTAGGCGCTGGGGGCCTGGATCGCGCCCGGGTCGAAGCCGGCCGCAAAGTCTCCGTCCACACCGATGGCCGGCGTTCCTTCCCAGAAGAACGCGCCGGTGGGCGTGGCTCCCAGGTCAGCCACCACGCCCACCGTGCGTCCGATCCAGGGGATGTACAGGATGGCGTCGGACACGCCGTCACCCAGACCGAGAGGGTTCTGAGCTGCGTGCAGTGGCCCGCTGGCATCGCCCCAGTTGTTGTTCCTCAGGTCGGCCAGGCCGGGCGCATTGGAATAGGCGCCGTAGCTCAAGTTGCCGCTGAGGGTGTTACCCGCACCCTGGGCCGTCACGTCCAGGCCGCCGAAGTCATAGATCACAACGCCGTAGTCCCAGTTGGTCACCGTGGAGTTGTCGATGGTGAAGTTGATGGGACCGTAGCCGTAGGCCGTGGGGCCCCAGCTGTCCACCGCGCCTGCGCCGGTGAAGGTGCTGCCGTCGATGCTCACGGTGATGGCCGCCTTGTTGGCCTTGCCGCGCGTGATATCGAAGGGCTGAGCCGGCCGAGGCGGGTTGTCGCCCACGGCCTTGGCGCCGCTGCTGTAGGCGTACATGGCATCGCCGGTGGGGTTGGTCACGGTGCCGTTGTTGAACGACCCGCCCCCGTCGGAGAAGTAGACGCTGGTCTGGCAGGCATCAATGTCGCAGCCGTCGAAGTTGGCGATGCCGTCGGCCACCGACAGCACACCGGAGGCGGACCAGTCGGCGCCCGTGTAGTCCATGCCCGTCACCAGGCAGTCCACGGCGTCCGTCACGGCCCCGTAACCCACCTGGAGGCCGTTCTGGGCCGTCACGTCGGTGGGACCGGCGCCGGTGGTGGTCACCCGCAGCAGGTCGGCATCGATGCCGGCGCCGTTGATGGCCACGGCCGTCTTCTGGAAGCCTTCCACCAGCACATCGGTCATGGTAAAGGCATGGGGCCCGCCGTCGTCGGCGTTGCAGTACACGCCCACGCCGTGCTGGGCGCCGCTGAAGGGCGTGTCCATGACGTTCAGAACACTCACGTTGGTCAGGGAGCCGCCGCCGTTGTTGAAGCCGAAGCCCTGGAAGCGGTAGTTGGCGTTGCCGCGACCCAGGCCGTCGAGGGTGAGGTTGGCGAAGGCCACGCCCTCCACCCCGTCCACGAAGACCACGGGGAAATTCGCAGCGGATGTGGTGAAGGACAGGGTCAGGGTGGGCGGACAATCGATGAATGTCGCACCGACCCCCGCGCCGGTGACGCTGACGCCCGGCACCGTCACATGCAGCTGCCCCTCGTAGTGGCCGGCCGCCACGGTGATGGCGTCATTGGGGTTGGCCGCGTCCAGAGCGGGTTGGATGGCCAGGAACTCGGTGCCCTGGTCCGTGTTCTGCACAGGGTAGCTGTCCCAGGCATAGTAGTTGTCCACGATGAAGCCGTCGCCGCCTGTCACGTAGTTGGCGGCCGTATCGCCGAAGACCCAGGTGTAGCCGTAGGCGATGTTCGTGCCCAGTTCATCCGGGGCACCGGTGCCGACGGCGTTGGCCCCGTCCAGGATATAAGCCTGAGACGGCGGTTCGATGACCAGACTGCCGACGTCTTCAAAGGTCAGCGGTCCAGTGGACCCCACCAGATCGTGGACCCAGCTGGTGCCGGTGCTGGCGCCCGGGGTTTCATAGACCTTGCAGGTCTTGGTCCGCAGAACGTCCCAACCCTGGATATTCCAGCGGTTGGTGGCGTCCCACTCGGGATTCGAGGGCTCGTTGGCGATCACGGCATATTTTCCCGCGCCGTCCGTGACCCAGATATTGAAGTAGGGTCCCCACAGGGAGCCGGAATTCGCCACATCATCCAGGCGATCCACGTGCAGGGCCACGATCCCCGAAACCGGGGTGCCATTGAGCAGATTTGTACCGAGGCCGGCCTTCTGGCCGCCTTCGGTGGTGGTGAATTCGAGGGCGCCGACTACATAGTCGTCATTGTCGGCGATGAGGGGCAGTCCCGTGGCCCCCCCACGGATAACAATAGCCGCCCAACCCGCATCTGGAGTCTGAGCTTGCGCCAATGGCCCTCCGACCACCAGCACCAGGGCGATGAGTCCCAGAATAATTCTCTTAAATTTCATGATAAATCCCTCCAGGGATATAAGTGAGGCGGGGGCGGAGATTGAGGCTCCGCCCCCTCGTTTCCGACGGACGCTACTTCATCAGAACCATCTTCCGGACCTGGCTATAAGGCCCGGCGTCAACGCGATAGAAATAGGTGCCGCTGGCCACCGGCTGACCCGCCTCGTCAACACCCATCCAGACGACCTCATGGGTCCCGGCGGTGCGCGGTTCATTGAGCAGGGTGGCGATTCGGCGACCGTTCACGCCATAAACCGTCAGGGTCACGTCCTGCGCCTCGGGCAGAGCGAAACTGATGGTGGTCATGGGGTTGAACGGGTTGGGGTAGTTGGCCTTCAGATTGAAGACCTCGGGCAGGGCGGTCCCGCCGGTCCGGGTGAAACCGACGTCCATGCGGCTGTTGTCAAAACCGCGCGCTTCGAACACCAGTTGCTCGGGATTCAGGTCGGCCGTGGTGTGGATAACCAGCAGGTCGCCCGCACCGGTGAAGGCCTTGTCCTGGCCCATGACGGCCAGGTTGGCATCCAGGTGGGTGCCCACGTTGGTCAGGAAAGTCATGTCCTTCTGGTCGCGGATCAGGTCACCGGCCGTCACGCGGGTGATGGCCGCATCGCCGGTGACGCGCAGCCCCTTCAGGCCGTTGGCGTCGATCACCTGCACGATATAGCTGCCGTCATCCCGTCGGTCCCAGGCCAGCTGCACGGTGCCGCCCGGGGCCGCGCCGCTCTTGGCGGGACTGACGACCTCGAAGTTCATGGCGAAGATCATCAGATCCTCGAAATCGATGTCGTCATCGGTCTCGGGGATGCCCAGACGACTGTTGTCGTGGGTCGGCCCCACGTCCACGTGGTTGCCTGGATGATTCAGGCCGAGGTTGGTCAACCCGAAGTAGGTGCCCAGGGCGGTGATGTCGGGCACGGTCACTTCGCCGTCGAACTGCCAGAGGGTGCCGTCGCTCACGTCGCCCAGCCAGTAGTTCATGACCCGGACCGGGTCGGCGGCCGGCGGTCCGTAGTTGCCGGCGGCGTCCACGGTGAAGATTTCGTAGGAGTAGATGCCGCGCACGGTCTCGTTGTCGGTGTAGGCCACATCGACGCCCGCAGCGGTATGAATCAGGGTCCATTCGGGGCTGGTGTCCGCGTTGGCGCGGCTGCCCGGACGGGCCGGCTGGATGTCGTTGGCCAGATCGTCGTATTCGGGATAGGCGGAGACGTAGGGATCATCGCCGTCGTACCACACCGCGCGATAGATCTCGAAGCCCACTACGTCACTGACGTCGGCCATGGTCCAGGCCAGGTCGGCCTTCTCGTGGCCGGGCGCGCCGGTGAAGGCGTCCACCGCGCCGGGCGCGGTGCAGTCGGCGGTGAAGCCGGCGCCGTAGGCCACGGCGGGGATCTCCGCGTTGTCCGGATCCCGCAGCTTCAGGCTCACCACCTGCACGTCCACCGGACCGTCGCCGTTGGCCGTCAGGGTCAGCGTGAACAGATCGGCGTCCCCCACCAGGCCACCCGTGGCGCCCAGAATGGCATCGTTGACGATCCAGACGTCGTTGACACCGTCATAGAGCACCTCGAAATAGTTCAGGCCGAGGGCCCCCAGGGCGCCCAGATCGGCGAAGGCGGTTTCGTCGAAGGGAACCACCGGACCGGTGACCTGCAGGGTCAGCTCGTAACCGCGCACGCCGGGCGTGCCGCCGTTGGTGTCGAGACCGAAGGTCAGGGTTTTGGCCACGCCGCACTGCACGGGCTCGGGGCCGTCCACCGTGGCGTTGATGGAGGCCAGCGGGCTCATCCAGGCCAGGGCCATGGCCGCGGTGCATTCGCCCGTGACCTCGGTGTTGTGGGAGCCGTCGGAATAGAGGATGGCGCCGGTGGCATCGTCCTGCCAGGCACTGAGAACGAAGGCCCCGTTGCTCAAGGCTTCCAGATTGGCCGTGTTGTCGGGCAACCGGGCCAGACTGATACAAGCATAGGCGGTGGTCTGATCATCCGAGTCGTTGAAGGCCGCGTTGGCACCGTACTGATAGCTGAAGGCGCCCCAGTCGTACTGGCACTCCATGAGCAGGGCCTCCAGGCCCGGCAGTTCGGCCGTGTGGGTGCCGGTGGCGGTGAAGGCGTCAATCAGGCCCGTCACGCCCAGGGTGTACCACCAGTACCGCACGTCGCTGTAATCGTCCACGGCGCCCTTGTTGGCCCCGTGCACATCGAAGTAGCCGGGCACCAGGGCGAAGCTGTCCTGGTAAAGAACCTCGGCGATGTCGGCCGCGTCGGTGTCGTAGATCCCACCCGACAGGCTGCTCAACCGCTGCACACCCACCGCCCAGATACCGATGTCCCAGGGAATGATCCCGTTGGGATAGGAGCCGGCGCGATAGTCGCGAATAAACTCGGCGAAGTCCGTAGCCGTGGGGCCGTAGTTGGCCAGACGGTACTGCCAGATGGCGTCGGCCGCGGCCACGTAGACCGACGGGTCCGACACGCCGGGCAGGGTGGCGAAGTCGAGCAGGTAGACCAGGTCCGCGCCTGACCGGATCACCGTCGGTCCCACAGCCACGATGTAGTCGGCCGCGTCCTTCATGGCGATGAACAGCTCCGCCGTCGGCGCAAACTGGTAGGTCTGGAACATGCCGTTGGCCGTGGCACCGTAGGTGTTCTTGGCGCTGGCGCTGGAGCTGTGTTCGAAGATGCTGCTGGTCCAGTCCCAGCCGGCATCCTGGGTATCCGTGTCAGGATTCCCGTTGCCGGCGTTGTCCTCGGTCACGTCCGCCTGCATGTAGCGCAAGTAGTTGGCCCCGGCAACCGCGCCAGCCTGGAAATCACCGGGGTCGGCACTCAGTTTTTCGAAGGGAAGAGGCAGTTGGTGAGGTTTGGTTTCGGGCGTAAGGCCCTCGGGCGACGCGGACGGCCCGGCGGCCCAGACGGCCATGGACCCCGCAGCCATGATGAGCACGGCAAACAGCAGTGTACGGAAAGACATTTTCAGTTCCCCCTGAAAAAATATGTGGTTAAAGCATGCACAACCGGGATGCGGACAGGGCTCCCCTCCTGACCGATAGATCTCCGTCAATAGCCCCCCTTCGCCGAAAGCCCAACAGGACTCCGTCCTGCCGGAAAAGCAAAAACGACCTCAACCCGCACGAACACGGGCCACAACGGGACAAGTTTTGTCCTGTTGTCTATAAATTATTTGATGTAACGGAATCTATGTCCGGGCGAGGGGACAGTTGGGGCGAGGTGGAAATTCTTGCATATTGAAAGAAACAAGTCAAGTCTGCCGCGAGGGATTCCGCATAACTGCGGGCCGGGCCCGCCCAGGTGGACGGGCCCGGGGACTGAAACCGGCAGTTAAAAGCCGTACTTGGCCGAGAACTGGAGGCGGTAGTCGTCGTTATTGCTCCCGTCCTTGAGCGTCAGTTCGCCCCACAGGAATTCCATTCCGTAGGACAAATTGGCCTCCGGGTAGTAGACGAGATTGATGAAGGTGTAGGTTCCGGTATTGAACGCGTCCTCGTTCTGGCCGGCGCTGTTGTCCTGGAGGGTCTGGCTGGCGCCCAGGCTGGTGGACCAGCGCGGATTCCAGAAAGCGTCATAGGCCAGGTGCCAGCCCAGCCAGGACAGGGCCGTCGCCTGAAGAACCTCGTCCGGCGCCACGTCGACCCCGCCGTCGTTGCCGTAGTTGGAAATCCCCTCGCCGTAGACCACCGAGGCCAGCAGGCCGCTGCGGTCGGACGTTTTCCAGCGTCCGCTCAGGTAGCCGCCCCAGCCGGCCACAGCGTCCGAGTAATTGGTGGGCACGCCCTCAAGGGTAATGGTGCCCTCATATCCCAACTGACGGACCACGGCGGCCAACTGAACGTAGCCCCGGTCACCCCGGACCTTGAATTGGGCGGTGAAATCCGGCAGCACGCTGCGGGGATTCACATGCAGTTCCGGATCGAACTGGGGACCTTTGCCCGCATCGATGCCGGCACCCGGCTGCTCCAGGGCGAAGGCCAGGGAGCGGGTGTCGGTATCCAGGGCGGTCCAACGGATCTGGGGGCGGCGTGACGCCAACAGACCGCAGGGACCCCAAAAATCCAGGGTGATGGGCCAGATGTCCGTGTCGTTGAAAAGGCTCCAGGCCTGGCCCACCAACAGGGCCCCGTAGGAGATGTAGATCTGTCGCAGGCGAGGCAATTGCTGACCCGCATTGTTTCCGGTGCCGAAGAAGTCGATCTCGAATTTTCCCGTGAGAGGCCGACCGGCTGTGGGCAGGTTGAAATTCGTCCCCAGTCGGGAGGCCCGCAGACTGTAGATGATCTCCCCCTCGTCATAATAGGAGGAGTCCTCGTTGGGAACGATGATCTGGGAGGGTCGCATGACGGAATTCCAGGCGGCGTCCATGCGCTTGAAGTCGTAGATCACGTCGGCCTTGGCAAAACCGTAGATTTCAAACACCGTGTCCGAGGCGGCGACCGCCGGCGCATCCCACGGCGGGCAGGACAGGACCACAACGGCGGACAGGATGGCGAGCGTAATCCCCAGCGACTTCATGAAGCGACCTCCCATGGTTTTGAGCCTGATCCCGACTCTAGACCTGCCTGGGAGTTTAGGCAAGACCCGGATCAGGCCCCGGGCAGGGTCAGGGTCACCAGGCCGCCGTGGCCGGTATCCTCCCCCGGTTCGAGGGTGCCGCCCATGTCCTGCACGATCTTCAGACTGGTGGCCAGACCGAGCCCCGTGCCGCCGGGCCGTGTGCTGAAAAACGGGGTGCCGAAGTTTTCGCGGGCCTCGGCGCTGAAGCCCGGACCGGTGTCGGTCACGTGACAGCGGGAAAAGTCCCCGCCGTTTTCCAGCCCCAGGGTGACGCGCCCGTCGTCCCCGCTGACGGCCGCCCCGTTCAACCCCAGATTCAGCAGCACCTGTCGGATTTGTTCCCGGTTGCCCCTGGCCGGAAACGCCCCCCCCGCAGGCTCCACCTGGCAGGCCACCTGGTCGAAGTCCGGGTGACGCCGGATCATCTCCGCCACGGCCTCGGCCTCCAACCGCAGGTCGAAGACTCCGGCCTCCCCCGGCTCACTGCGGGCAAACTCCAGAAAACGGGTCAGCACGCCGTTGAGCCGGCGGGCCTCATCCAGAAGGATGGTCAGCATGCGGCCCTTGGGGTGGGCATTGTCGAAATCGTCGGCCAGCACTTCGGCCGAACCCTGGATGCTGGCCAGGGGGTTGCGGATCTCGTGGGCCAGACCCGCGGAAAGCCGGCCCACCGCCGCCATCCGGGTGGAGCGCAGCAGCTCCGCCTCCATGGCCGACTTCTCGGCCAGCGTGTTCTGCAATCGGTTGCGGGCCTGGGTCAGACGGCCGCTGAGGGTTCCGGTCAACAGGCCGACGCCCACGTACAGGGCCAGTTCGATAACCTTGTCCAGGGTGGACCCGCAGGCGCTGCAGGCGGTCACAAAGGCGTGGGGGAAAAAGGCCGCGGCCACCAGTCCGCTCATGAGCA
>Ga0209692_10001616_pt1 | contig 29583 bp, 26 predicted proteins | sample tdDd472_FD_187129 | JGI IMG/M metagenome (GOLD analysis project Ga0209692, IMG submission 187129) | Marine sediment microbial communities from the Atlantic coast under amendment with organic carbon and nitrate - tdDd47.2 (SPAdes)... | ecosystem: Environmental > Aquatic > Marine > Coastal >... | reverse complement strand
GACAATAAGCGTCGGCGAAAACGTAAAGGTACTAAAGGAGTTGGCAGGAGATATCTTGCAAGATCAATTATATTTCGCAGATCATATTGGTATCCCATTCGAGCAACTGCATAGTCGATGAGTCCGGTAATCTCATTCTGGCTTAATCCAACAGGACGGCAGATTCGAGTGTGAAGAGAGGCGTACATAGAGAGACCGACGGCTCGAACCCCATCGTTTACATCGGCCTCAATAAGCACAGATCGCTCTGTGTCTCCATCGGCAAACGGCAGTCTGTTACCGACAAAAAGGGCGGCATGCGACCAACTTGATTGAGTTAGGTACTTTATTGCAGTACTAAAAGTACTGTTTCCGTCTACCAGCAGAACATCACCGGGGCGAAGACTACGCGACAAGTTCTCAGGGGTTGAGGTGGCGACCTGTTCGGCCTTTTTGTGGGGCTCAGAGAGGCGGCGGGCTAACTTTTGACCAATATTTTGTAGAATTTTCATGTGTGCATTGGGTGGTTTCTTAATAAACATAAATTTATCGAGGGACGCTGAGCTTAATTTATATGCAATTTCAGTGTATTGTATGTGATATCAGAAGTTAAAATCAATTTTCTCCCTTTCCCGGTCAGCATACTCTAACGGATATTTCAGAAAATAGGTTATTGATGACCGATATTTTTACAACTCGTGCACGAGATATAATTAGTAAGATCCCCCGAGGGAAGGTCATAACCTACGGTCTCATTGCCCGATATGCTGGAAATCCCAGTGGAGCCAGGCAGGTCTCAAGGATCCTGTTTTCAAGTTCTATTAAATATCAGCTCCCATGGCATCGGGTAGTCAATAGAAATGGTCAAATATCGCCGAGGCCATCAATGGGCCATCTCTTTCAGAGACAATTGCTTGAGGATGAAGGCGTGGTCTTCGGGGAAAATGGCAAGATTGATTTTACTGTTTTTTTATGGCGGCCAGCATGAATTGGCTGATACTAGCCTTCTTGCCACTGTAGAGTGCGGCCTTACAGTTTCCAGCCCCAATAGGAAAGAAAACGCGGGAAGTTTTTGAGGTCTGACTCTTCTCTGTCCCAGAATTTCAGGCTGGTATAAAAAGAGATTTCGCTGGTGTCGGCTGCCCCGAAAGCCTTGTCTTCACCAACATAGAGATCAAAGGCCCACCAACTGATAAAGAGTCTTTCCAGTATTTTTGTGTTGTCTCTCACATAACCTTTACGGGGACCGTCCATTTCAAAAAATGACTCTGTTGTGGTCCTGTCGTCACTCAAGGGAAGATGGTAGAGTGCCTTCATAGGAAAAATCTTTACATCAATTGTATCGTGTAAATCATGCGGGGTGTCTTGATCTGAGACAGCAACATCGCAGACCCTGTGGGTCTCGCTCTCAAGCGTGAATACTATTTTCTCCGAATCGTCGATTGGGCTTGGATGCAGCAGGCTGGGGAGGCAATGGCCGTAAATCCATTGTGAATCAGCCGGCCAGTCTGAAGGAAACCATTCTATAGGCAGTTCACTGGTGGGTAAAAAAGCAAGAAAACAGCCGCAGGTTTGAACTGTTGTGATCAGGAGAAGATGGTCGTTGGTGTCGAGGGTGTAAATGATCAGGATACCGGGGTTGTTACCGGCTGTAATATGAATATTGCTAAAAGAAAACGGAACTTTTTGGAAATGTATTCTGTAAATCAGATTTTGGTATCTTCCTCTGGTTGTGGAAAATTCCTGTGATTCAAAGAAAACAGCTGGTTGTGCCGGATCGACATATATCTCAGTTTTTTGGTCAGCTGCCTTGCGGACGCTTGGCAGGCCAATCTTGTTGTACTCTTTTTCTGCTTCTTTTATTAGAAAGGCCGGAGTATGGATCGTTTTGACTGAGTCCGGTTGGGATGCTTGGTAAAGAACTTTGCTTTCAATCTGGTCGGTTGGAGAACACGCACAGTGAGTGAGCAGGAGTGGCGAGAGCAGGCATAATAGTACTATGATTATGTTGCAGCCTGTGATTTGTGTGCAACAGTTTTCGTAAACCATTGTCGAACTCACTCAAGGTATACCTTCGGCTCTCTTTTTACTGAAAAAGAGCTGCGGGTATTGTGTGATTCGCATACATTGGTTCAGTAGCGAGGAAACCCGGCTGTATCTAAATGCAGCCGGGTTTTTTTCTTACAGATCCATATCAGCGGGTTCGTAGTACTCTTTGGGGTGCTTACATGCTGGGCATTTTGGTGGTGGCTCAGTCCCGGTATATTTGTATCCACAGAGGGAACATTTCCATTTAATGGGTTCTTTGCGGGTGAAAACCGTACCACTTTCTACCATCGCAAGCAGTCTTTTGTATCTTTCGCGGTGTTCAGCTTCTACTTTGCCAATCTGCATAAAGAGCATGGCAGCTTCCATATTTCCTTCTTCCTCTGCCTCTTTAGCAAAATCAGGGTACATGGTTACAGTTTCGTAATCTTCGCCATCAGCTGCTTCCTTTAAATTTGCTGCAGTGTCACCAATTCCATTTAGCATCTTAAGGTGATCATTGGCATGGCGCATTTCATTAATTGCCGTCTCTTCAAAAATCTTAGCCACATAATGATAGCCTTCTTTGCGAGCCACTTTGGCAAAAAAAGTGTATTTGTTGCGAGCCTGGGATTCTCCTGAAAATGCAGCCTTTAAGTTTTCAATGGTTTTGCTCATCTGAACCTCCGTAGAAGAGTTAGGGTGTGTTAGGGCTATGTTGGATAAAACACAGCAGGATGTTTTCTTAATGAATAATGATTCTTATTTACAGTAAGCGCTTTTGCCTGTCAATGATTTTTTTGGGCTGGCGTTTTGATATTTGTATGCCTATTGTTTTTGCTCTTTGGGCCGCCTTCTTAACTTTAGGATAAAACAAATAATTTGTATCGCATTTCAGTTGATGGGGATTTTTAGTCAAAGAATGGCGGAATATAAAGATGATAGGATTTATTTTTTATGTAGCTTTTATGTGGTGCTTGATGTAAGAAGAGTGGTTATTTAAAATCAACCCACATGAGATAGAGTGTTTTTGTATAATACTTTGTGTGTGATAGTAGTACAAGTCGAGTCAGTTGAGTAAGGAGTTGCAGCTTTCTGCAACTCCTTACTTTTTTATTTTCCCACAGCTTTTTATAAGCGAGGCCGGATGGAAGCCGGTTGCAACGTTGCAGAGGACAGCAGCCATGAGTAAGGATTTATCGAAAGTAAGAAATATAGGTATTAGTGCCCATATCGATTCGGGAAAGACCACTTTGACCGAGCGTATCCTGTTTTATACAAAGAGGATCCATGCGATCCACGAGGTTCGTGGAAAAGACGGTGTCGGGGCAAAGATGGACTCCATGGAACTTGAAAAAGAGCGTGGTATTACCATTCAGTCCGCTGCAACATATTGTTCCTGGAAAGGTAATGATATCAATATTATCGACACCCCGGGTCACGTCGATTTTACCGTCGAGGTTGAGCGGGCACTGAGGGTTTTGGATGGTGCTGTTCTGGTACTCTGTTCGGTAGGTGGGGTGCAATCCCAGTCGATCACAGTAAACAGGCAGATGACCAGATATAATGTTCCCCGTCTCGCTTTTATCAATAAGTGTGACCGTACTGGTGCCAATCCTGAGAAAGTAACGAATCAGCTTCGCGAGAAACTGGATCTGAATGCGCATTTAATGCAGATGCCTATCGGTTTAGAAAATGATCTCAACGGAGTTGTCGACCTTGTCACCATGAAAGCAATTTACTACGACGGTGATAGCGGTGAAGATATCCGGATAGAAGAGATTCCTGCAGATATGCTGGAAGAAGCCAAAGAGAAACAGGAAGCACTGTTGGAAGAGATATCCATGTTCTCTGAGGAGCTGATGGAGGCTCTCTTAGAGGGCGGTGAGGTTGATATCGCTTTGGTATATGATGCCGTTCGAAAAGGTACTCTTTCTTTGGATTTCACACCTGTTTTTGTCGGTTCAGCCTATAAGAATAAAGGTGTTCAGTCATTGCTCGATGCGGTGGAAAGCTATCTGCCTTGCCCCACAGATGTCGTCAATATGGCGCTTGATCTGAAAGAAGAGGAAAGGGAATTCGCGGTAAGCAATGACCCGGAAGATCCCCTCGTTATGCTGGCTTTCAAGCTCGAAGACGGTCGTTATGGACAGTTGACCTATACCCGAACCTACCAGGGTACATTGTCAAAAGGTGATACGGTAATCAACAGACGGACCGGCAAGAAGGTGAAAATTGGTCGTCTCTGTCGAATGCATTCAAACGAAATGGAAGAGATTGATTCCTGTGGTTCAGGTGATATCGTCGCTCTGTTCGGTGTCGACTGTGCCTCCGGTGATACCTTTACCGCCGATGAAATATCCTGCTCCATGACCTCCATGCATATTCCGGAGCCGGTAATTTCTCTGGCAGTTATCCCTGCCGATAATAAGGCTCAGGTCAATATGTCCAAGGCGCTGAACCGGTTTACCAAAGAAGATCCAACTTTTAAAACCTTTGTTGATCACGAAACCGGTGAGACCATTATCTCCGGCATGGGTGAGCTACATCTCGAAGTGTACATTGAGCGCATGAAGCGTGAGTATGACGCTGTCGTCGAGGTTGGTGCTCCCCAGGTTTCTTATCGTGAAACCATCTCCCAGGAAGGAAAATTCAACTACACCCACAAGAAGCAGACCGGTGGTTCAGGTCAGTTTGGCCGGGTGGCAGGGTATCTGGAGCCGCTTGAAGAAGGCGAGTACGAATTCGTCGACAAGATTGTCGGTGGTGTTATTCCCCGTGAATTTATCAGCTCCTGCGATAAGGGTTTCAAAAAATCCATTGCCAAGGGTTCACTCTGCGGAGCACCGATTACAGGAGTGCGCTGTGTCATTAACGATGGAGCTTACCATGCGGTTGACTCCTCTGATGTAGCTTTCCAGCTTGCCTCTGTAGGTGCATTTAAGGAAGGGTACCTCAAGGCTAAGCCGATCATTATGGAACCTATAATGAAAGTTGCCGTTGAAGGACCATCCGAGTTTCAGGGTGCTGTAATGGGATCGATCAATCAGCGGCGCGGTATGATTATTGGTACGACAGAGGAAGGTAATTACTCCGTTGTTGAAGCGGAGGTGCCGCTTTCTGAAATGTTTGGTTACTCTACCACACTGCGCTCTTTAACTCAGGGTAAAGCCGAGTTTACCATGGAGTTTGCCACTTTCAAACCTGTGCCAAAGAGTGTGAGTGAAGAGTTGGTTAAAAAGTATGAGGAAGAGCGGAAGAACGGTTGATAAACTCTCTGCTTCATATTACAACTGTAATTTATTGATACACACTTAAAACACACTGATGGCTGCATTAATGATGCAGATTGAAAAGGATAAAAGAGGTGAACTGCCATGGCAAATGATCTGATAGTGAACAATCCACTTCGAGCTCTTGGGCTTGAGGAAAAGGCGGACGGAACTGTTCCAGCAATGATGGGCTTGGTTATGGCCAGGGCCGGACTTGGCAAAACTGCTATTTTGGTACAATTCGCCCTGGATTGTATGCTGCTTGGTAATAAAGTACTGCATGTATCAATCGGGGAAGGCGTGGATAAGACACGCACCTGGTATGATGATATTCTCTCCTTGTTGACAGATGGGGAAAAAATCGAGTCTATCCCGGAAGTTATGAAAAACCGGATGATCATGACTTTTAAGGAAAGTTCTTTTTCCAAGGCTCTGTTGGAAGAAAGACTAGACGATCTGGTGCAGCAAAATATCTATAAGCCGGAATGTCTGATTATTGATGGGTATGATTTTGAGAGTAACGACAAAGCATCATTAGAAGGCTTGCGCGATTTCATGAATGAGCGCGGTTTGAAAATGATCTGGTTTTCAGCGGTAAGTCATCGTAATGATAAACGGGTTAGTTTGGATGGTGTACCTGCCCCTTGTCATGAGGTGGATAGCTTGTTTGATACTGTATTGCTGATTAACCCTGAGGGAGATGCCATGAAGCTGGATATTGTCAAATGTGATTCCTGCTCTGTGGATCCCGGTTCCACTCTAATGCTAGACCCTTCAACGATGCTCATTAAACAGGGCTAGAAAGTTTTTAGGGCCCTCATTGATTATTGGGCCTGTAGTTGAAAGGATTGTAGGTTACTAAAGCGGGATGCTGATTAAGCATCCCGCTTTTTTTTTATATTATATCGGTGAATGATATGAGATTCAGACCATGTATCGATCTCCATGGTGGTGTGGTTAAACAGATCGTCGGCTCGACATTGAAAGATGATGCCCCCGAGGCGGTACAAACTAATTTTGTCGCCGAAAAATCGCCGGCGTGGTTCGCCGAACTCTATCGTTCAGACAACTTAACTGGCGGCCATATTATCATGTTAGGCCCAGGTAATACAGTGGCCGCAGAGGAGGCACTTGCTGCATGGCCTGGCGGAATGCAGATCGGTGGGGGGATTGATGCCGATAACGCCGGCAAGTGGCTTAATAAGGGGGCTTCGCATGTCATTGTTACTTCCTATGTCTTTAAAGACGGTCAAGTCGAATTGACAAAGCTGAAGAAAATGGTCAAAGCAGTTGGTCGACAAAGACTCGTTCTGGATTTGAGCTGTCGGAAAAGAAATAATGACTATTTTATCGTCACCGACAGGTGGCAGAAATTCACTGAGGTGGCTATCACTGAACAGGTTCTTACTGAATTGTCTGGATTTTGTGATGAATTTTTGATTCATGCCGCAGATGTTGAGGGTAAATGCGCTGGTATTGAATGTGGTCTTGTTGAAAAACTAGCCCGCTGGACACCTATTCCAACCACCTACGCAGGTGGGATTAGAGATTTGCAGGACATGCAGTTGCTAAAAGATACAGGGCAAAATAGACTAGATGGCACCATTGGCAGTGCATTGGACATTTTTGGAGGGAAGGTACTCAGATATAAGGACGCAGTTGCTTTTTGCCGTTCTGTTTAAAGAAGTTGGGGAGAGAGGGGTTGATAGTAAGTCCGATGCTACAAATATGACGTTTGATATTTTGTCACCCAAGGTATTATTTTTATACGAGTGCATCAATCTTGACCTCTCTGAATTCTTTCGATAGAATAATTCTGTAATGATTTTCTCAAGGTTGATGTCCACAAATTTGATTTCCAAATTAAATATATGATTATTGATAAAGAACGGCAGAGGCGGGATATTGAGCGATTTATCAACAAGATGCCGAGCCTGTCGACCACTGTTGGTAAGGTCCTAGAAATCTGTAGCCGCACCGATGCATCCCCCAATGAACTGAATAAAGTTATTTCTCTTGATCCGGTTCTTACAGGGCAGGTGTTAAAGCTCATTAATTCGGCTTACTATTCTCTCGTTAATAAAGTAACCTCGCTAACCCGGGCGATTACAATGCTCGGTATGAACACTGTGAAAAATATGGCGCTCAGTACAGCTATTATTCGCAGTGTGGCGGGTGCCAAAAAATCCAAAGCGTTGCCTACAACCAAATTTTGGGCCCATTCTATCGGCGCGGGAGTGAGTGCCAAGTTGCTTGGGGAAGCGAAAGGCATGCCGGTGATGGAAAGGGAAGAGCTGTTTCTCGCCGGGTTGTTGCATGATCTGGGTAAAGTCCCTTTTGGGGATGAGTATATCGAAGTACTGAACATTGCCAAAACTGAACAACTTCCTCTTAGGGAGGTTGAGCTTGATGTCATGGGTATTGATCATCAGGAAGTAGGGCTGATGATTGCCGACAAGTGGAAGCTCAACAAAGTTATTACCAAATGCATTGGCAGTCACCATGAGATTGATAATCTTGCCGGTGAGCAAGGGCAGCAGGTAGCCTTGGTCTCTCTTGGTGACATATATACCAACATTCTTGATCACGGATACGCTGGAAATCCTTTTCCAAGAGAAGAGGAAGTCGTGCAATTGTTGGATTATTTAGGACTTAGCTGGGAAGAATTTTGCGGAATCGGCGACAGAGTTGGTGAAGAAATCCAGAAAGCCGAGATTTTTTTGAAAATATAACCTCTATCCACTGGAGAATGTATGAAGGTTCGCTTTTGGGGGGTCAGAGGGTCAATCCCCAGCCCTGGTCCAACAACCCAAAAATATGGTGGAAATACTGCCTGTATCGAGTTGCGTGTGGGGACAGATGACCGGATTATTATCATTGATGCAGGTTCTGGTATTCGGTCGCTGGGTAATGCACTTATGGCAAATGACCTCCCTAAAGGACCAATTAAGGCGGAGATCTTCCTTTCCCATACCCATTGGGATCATATTATGGGATATCCTTTTTTTACGCCTATTTATATTCCGGGAACAAAATTAAAAGTACATGGACCAATGTCTTTTGAAGATGATCCTCTTGAGGAAGTTGTCGGGGGGCAAATGAAATACCGCTATTTCCCCATCAATTTGGGTGAATTGGCTTCTGAAGTTGAGTATGTACGTTTAAAAGAGGATCCGAATATCGATCTGGGAGATGGCTTACTCCTGTCCACAAAGTTGCTCAATCATCCGATAAGCTCCCTGGGGTACCGGTTTGAGTATGACGGTCGTGTTGTCTGTACCTGCTACGATACTGAGCCGTTTCGTAATCTCTTCATCACAGATCCTGATGACCCTGATTATGACGAGGCAATGGCCTATGAAGGTGAAGAAGTTGCGATTGAGCAGAATTTAGCAATCGAGCAGTTTTTTGCCGGAGCCGACCTGCTTATCTATGACTCCCAATATACAGATTCTGAGTACAGCTCTCGGGTTAACTGGGGGCACACCACCATGGAATATGCAGTTGCTGCAGCCAATAGAGCAGGGGTCAAGAAACTGGCAATGTTTCACCATGATCCAGATCGAACCGATGAGAGCCTTGACGAGTTAGCTAAAATTTATTGTGAGCCAGGAAAATTTGGGGATACTGAGGTGTTCTTTGCCCGTGAGGGGATGGAGATTGAGTTTTAGTGTCTTACTGCTGAAAGACAATTATGATATTAATAGTGGAAGTACTTTTACTATTCAGAACCTGAAGATATCACCAAGGCAATTCCCCCTCCCTTGAGGGGGATTGAAAAGAACATCCCTCAAGGGAGTATTCAAAAGTCCCGGCTTACTCCCCGTTTACGGTGGAGTTAGTAACGTAGGAACCTGCGCTTAATCCTTTCAATACAGTCGTGATCTGCTGTAAACGGATTGGCTGGAGGAGCAGGGAAGGGAAGGGTGAGTTCGTCTGCGAAAGGAGTCGTTAGAGCGTTTCGGTTATAGGCTTCAACCATGAGTCTCTCCAGGTTGACTGTATCTTCAATGTTGTAGGCGAGAAGTGTCTCAAGGGCTCGTTCATCGTTGTTTTGCGTATATTGTTGCCAGAGCAGAACGGCAAAATATCCATCAACACCATCAAGATTGCCGCGGTTTAGACCCAACTGTTTTTCACACCCCTTTAAGCCACCCTTGAATCCAAGGCGGGCCAGCACATAGCGCAGGTCGATTTGTGCCTGCTTGAGCTTTATGCGAAAATGTCTCTCAAGAAAAGGGACATCAAAGCTTTTACCATTATAGCTAACGATTACTTGGTATTTCTGGATGTCTTGAGCGAAATCATCAAGATTTCTTCCATTGATATAGGTGGATATTTCCTGTCCATCATACAGAGCGATGGTGGTTAGCTCTGCATAGTCATCGAGCCCTGTGGTTTCTATATCCAGATAGGCGGTACGATTTCTGTAATGGGGAAAAATCCTCCAGGGCTCTGTGCTGGAAAGCATATCTGTAAAGAAAGCCGGGTCGTCCTCAAGGGCGGCCAAGGAACTATTCAGTACCTTGGCCGCATCAATCTTGGTCGCAGCTGACAACCGAACGGAGGAGGACAGGTTCTGCCAATGTGTCCAGTCGGTGATTCCAGCCTCCCAGAGCTTTCTTTCTGTTTTTATCCCGATTCCCGGAATATGACAGAAGGTCTGCTTTAGCATAGGAGTTTTCCTTTAAGCAACCATTTAGAGGCTTGCGCTTGGGGGAAGAACCTTGTGCTGGTCTTGTTTTCTGGTTTCGGTGCGTCGTTTCTTGGCTTTTGGAGGACGCGTCGTTTGTGGGGCACTGCTGGTGGCTTCGCCTATCTTCTGCAGTTTCATTGCTTTGCTGCCGATACGTGCTCGCTGCAGTACTCGCAGGACATCTTCTGGCATGCCAAAAGGCAGGTCGACGGTGCTATAGCTGTCAAAAATGGATATTCGACCGATATGCTTGCTGCTGATGTCTGCTTCGTTGGCGATGGCTCCGACAATATTTCCAGGTTTGACACCTTCTTTGTTGCCGAGTTGAATGCGGTATCTTTCCATACCGTCTTCAGGTGGAAGCTGGACAGCCATATTTTTTCTGGTTTTTGGTCGTTTGTCAAAAGACTTCGTCGGAGCTGTTCGGCGATTTGCAGGAGCAGGCTCGCTGCGGAACTTCGGCTCAACTTTGAGCAGAGGGGTATTGCCTTGACTGAGCTGGGCAAGTGCCGCTGCCAAGCGGAGAGGGTCTGCCTGGGTTTCTTCAAGATATTCGCCGATCAGCTGTTCGTAAAAAGCAATATTCCCTTGGAGCGCGCCAGTGATTTTTTCTTTGAATTTCTCGACACGTTTTTTATTGATGTCTGCAATTGATGGCAGTTCCATGCTTGAGATCTTTTGTCTTGTGGCATATTCAATCGATCGGAGCATGGATCGTTCTCGCGGGTTAACAAACAGAATAGCCTCTCCACTGCGACCAGCTCTGCCGGTTCGACCAATGCGGTGAATATAAGATTCGGTGTCAAACGGGATGTCGAAATTGATTACATGGCTGATTCTTTCAACGTCAAGACCGCGGGCTGCGACATCTGTTGCCACCAGGATGTCGATCTTTTTTGATTTGAGTTGTTCTACGGTTCTTAGTCTTTGGCTCTGTGGGATATCTCCGTTCAACGGAGCTGCAAGGTAGCCATGATTTACCAGCTGTTCGGCAATTTCGACAGTCTGTATTTTTGTTCGCACAAAGACCAGTATGCCGTCCACACTTTCAGCTTCGATAATTCGCGAAAGCGCATCGACTTTCTTTGAAAATCCACCAGCTGTTATTAGGCATCGCTGGTTGATGGTTTTTGCAGTTACAGCTTTGTTTTTGATAGTGATTTCGACCGGATCATTCAGGTATTTTTGAGCAATCTTACGAATGTTATTCGGCATGGTTGCTGAAAATAATGCCGTTTGTTTTCTACCTGTAAGCTGTTCCAGGATCCATTCAACGTCGTCAAGAAAACCCATTCTCAGCATCTCGTCAGCTTCGTCGAGTACAAGGCTGTGGATGGTCGCAGGCTTAAGTGTGCCACGACGAAGGTGGTCCATTACTCTGCCAGGAGTTCCAACTACAACCTGGACCCCCTTCTGAAGTTGCCTGAGCTGAATACTATAATCCTGGCCACCGAAAATGGGCAGAACGCTAAAATTTTTAAGATGCTTGCCGTATTCCGTAAAAGATTCAGCTACCTGGATAGCGAGTTCCCGGGTCGGAGCGAGGACAAGGATCTGAGGACTCCTGCCGGGCTGGAGCCTTGACAGAAGGGGGAGTGCAAAAGCAGCTGTCTTCCCTGTACCTGTCTGAGCCTGGCCCACAACATCTCTTCCCTCCATTACATGGGGGATCATCTCTTTTTGGATGGGGGTAGGTGTTTCGTAGCCGGCAGCGTTGACGGCTTGAAGAAGCGGGGCTGAAAGGCCAAAGTCGGCAAAAGAAAACGGATTTGATTCATACTCAGAAGACATAGAAATACCTAGATAAAATGGGTTGATTCCAAAAGAAAACTCATTGTGCAAAGCCTGCCCAGGAAAGAAAAATCGACCTCCCAATATTTGAAAACCATCTTGTGGTTATCAGCGGTCGATATGTTCGTGTCTGTCCAGTTTTGCGCAACTTCCCCAAAATTCTATGTTCTGGTCTGACACTAACGCGGAAAAAACAAGCATTATACCAAGGTCATCGTTTTCTGCAATGTATTTATCGAGCTGATCTATGGTATTTTTACGAATATACCCTGGAACCAGTCTGAATTAAGAAATTTACAGATGAAAAGAAGAGAAAAAGAAAGTGCAATAACGATTGGTTGTATTCTTTTTTAGTGAAAGTCCTGGGAGTGTCAGGAGTTTGTCACTTTTTTCCTTAACGTCTTTATCTTTCCCCGTTTTGTTTTTGTGTCGACACGTTTTCTTCTGGCTGATCCGGACGGACGGGTTGGTTTTCTTTTTTTGGGAATATGGCCGGCCTTGCGAATAATAACTGAGAGGCGCTCCATGGCATCTGCCCGGTTTTTTTCCTGGGTGCGGTGTTGTTGTGCTTTAATGATAATGACTCCGTCGTCAGTCAGACGGCTGTCTCGAAGTGATAATAGTCGCTCCTTGTAAAACGTAGGCAGCGAGGAGTTGCGGATATCAAATCGAAGATGGATAGCGCTTGAAACCTTGTTTACATTTTGGCCTCCGGCACCCTGAGCGCGGATGGGGGTCAAGATAATTTCATGAAGTGGAATGGAAACATTATTGCTGATTTGCAAAACCATGGCGGTAGTCTTTTATAAAAAGAAAAAATATTTAGCAGAATCACTGCGTTGATTAGTAACATTTATCCTGATATGATAAATGTATGTATTGCTAATGTCTATAAAACTCTGCCTAATATCAGCATCTGGTGAGAAAAATGTATTGTCCTAAGTGTAGAAACGAACAGAACAATTCGGTGGAATGTGAAGCCTGCGGTTTGATTTTTGAAAAATTCAGAAAGGTTCAAAATCGTAAAAAGCAAGAAGAGGCATTAAAGGTTGAGAAGGCTGGAAAATTTGAAAGTGTCGAGCAATCGCAGACAGGGTTGAAGTTGGTTCAGGTCATTATTTTGGTCGTTCTTGTGGCAACAACAACTTATTACTTTACCGGTTACCAAGGTCGGAAAGCGGCAGAAGACATTGCAGTCGCACCTCCCCTCAATACAGCAGTTAAAACAACGGAGCCAACTTTAGTAAAACAATCGATACCGGAGCCGGTTGCTCAGTCACAAGTATCACCCCAACCGGCGGTAACTCGGCAGACAGCTATTCAACGGGCTCGAAAATCGACGGTTTCCATAGAAACTCCCTGGGGGACTGGTTCTGGCTTCTTTGTAAATAAAAATTATATTGTCACAAACCGGCATGTCGTTGAATTCGATGAAAATAAATTGGCTGACTTTAAACGAAGGATGGAAACAACCCGGCGGATGATCGAGCTTGAACAGAAAAAAATTAGCGAAATGAAACGCACGTATTCGAAAATGCGCAAAGGCCCCTCTCGGAGTCAGCTCGGGATAATCATTGCTAGTCGTGAAGAGGAATTAAAGAGGGTTTTGCCTCAATATGAAGAGGGAAAAAGACGTCTGGCTGAACTTGATCGAAAGGTTCGGCCATCTGATATCAAAATTGTACTTAACGACGGTAGTGAGCATTTTGCCAATTATCTTCTGGTAAGTGAGAACTCTGACTTGGCGTTAATGTCACTCTATTCTGGTGACTGGACGTATATAGAACGGGCACCGAGAGGTTTGGGGATGCAGCAGGGCGATAAAGTTTACACTATTGGTAGTCCCTTTGGTTTACGACAAACTGTGACAGGGGGAATTTTCTCTGGTTACGTGAAGCGGGGAGCTGATGCACAGGTTTATCTGCAGACCGACGCAGCCATAAATCCCGGAAACAGCGGTGGACCACTCATTGATGAGCATGGTTATGCTCAGGGAGTCAATACCATGATTCTTCGTGATACGGAAGGAATCGGTTTTGCAATCCCCATTGCAAAAGTGTTTGAGGAGTTTGGCTCAGCATTATTCTAAAAAAATATAGTTACCCCTGATAAAGGGGAAATGGGTAGTCGATTTTCAGGAGTTGGGTGTTAAGAGACGGAAGCACCGGCGACCCAGCCGGTGGAAAAGGCTGCCTGGAGATTGTAGCCACCGGTGTCGGCCTGAAGATCGAGCAGTTCTCCGGCAAGAAAGAGCCCTTTGACGATTTTTGATTCCATGGTCGTGGGATTGATTTCTTTAAGGCTGACCCCACCGGCGGTAATAATTGCTTCATCATAGGAGCGATAGCCGCTGACTTCGATGCGAAAGTCTTTCAACCACTGCACCAGGCGTTTACGTATTTTTCCGGGAAAGTTTCTGGTATCAATATCTACTGGCACATTACATGCTTCTAAGCAGATTGGAACCATCTGACGGGGGAGGAGGCCACGGAGAATACTGTCAATAGGTTCGTCGCAACGACTTATAAGATCACGGGTCAGTCGATTGTTCAGTTTCTTGTTGTCCAGCGCCGGCTTAAGATCAAGGGAAAGTGTCACCTGTTGTTTGTTGTCAAGTGCGTCAACTATCATGCTGCTGAGCGTTAAAATAACAGGACCGGTGAGTCCGAATCCGGTGAAGGATACTTCCCCAAATTCCTGTCCCTTGCGCTTTCCAGCCAAGTACAGTCGAACCTGGACGTTACGCAGCTCAAGTCCGGCCATCCGGTGGACTTTTGGGTCAGGGCATATAAGTGGAACTAGAGATGGTCGCAGTGGAATTATGCTGTGACCGAGGCCTGCGGCAAGGTTGTAGCCGTCACCCGTCGAACCAGTTCGTGGATAGGATTTACCGCCGGTGGCCAGGATGACGTTGTCACAGGCCAAGGTTTTACCATTACAGACTACCCCGCTTACCCGACCATTTTTGACCATAATGGCGGTTGCAGCTGTCGTCTTTTTTATCACGACTTGTTCTGTCTGCAGCCAGTTGTTCAAAACTCTCACCACATCCAGGGCGCGTCCGCTCTCAGGAAAAACTCGCCCCCCTCGCTCGGTAACCAGCGGCAAGCCTTTGTCTTCAAAAAAGGTGATCAATTCTTGTGAAAAAAACTGTTGAAAGCATTGGCGTAGAAAACGACCGTTTCTACCAAAGCGGGGTAAGAAATCGTCAAGCCCGGCACTGTTGGTGAGGTTGCATCTGCCTTTCCCGCTAATACCGATCTTCCTGCCGGTTTGGTTCATCTTTTCAAGAAGGATGACCTTCGAACCTTTTTCGGCTGCTTTGCCTGCGGCCATAAGGCCAGCAGCGCCCCCGCCGATAACTATAGTTCGACCAGGACTCATCGGGAAGAGACACTGCCGTAGGATATATGACCGGTAGTACCATTAATGGTGACAGTCTGGCCGTTTTGGAACAGTGTCGTGGCATCGAGCACATTGCAGACAACCGGAATTTTCAGCTCTCTGCCGACAATAGCTGCGTGAGAAGTAAGACCAGGCTGTTCAGCAATAATTCCCTTTACAAGACCAAGAAATTCAACAATTGATTTATCAGTCGCGGTAACCACAACAATCGCATCCGGCGGGAGAGATTTCCAGTCGCTCTTTTTATCGATAATATGGATTTCACCTTCTGCGGTGTTGCCGCCTGCTCCCTGGCCAGTAAAGCAAAGATCCTCGACTGTGCGGACCTTAAGCATATTTGTGGTCCCCGTCGTCCCGATGGGCATGCCGGCGGTGATGATTATCAGATCACCATTTTGGATTAAACCAGCCTGTCGCGCGGCATTGGTTGATTTATCAAGTTGCTCGTCCATTGTCGTGGCACAGTCTGATAAAACGGTGGTCACTCCTCGAATAAGCTGGAGTTTCCTGAGGTTTTCTAAACTAGGGCTGACGGCGATAATGGGAGCTTTGGGCCGATGTCTGGCGACCATTCTGGCGGTGGAGCCGCTGGAGGTCGAGGTGATGATCGCCGCAGCCCCGAGATCAGCCGCGGTGGCGCAACAGGCATAGGAAATTGCGTCGGTAACGGTCTTTCGCCTGTGTCGGACCCCTGCAGCGAGTATCGCCTCGTAGTCGAGGGAGCTTTCTGCAATGTTTGCGCACCGGACAAGAAAACGGATGGCGTCTATCGGATAAGCACCCACTGCAGTCTCTGCAGAAAGCATCACCGCATCTGTGCCGTCGTAGATAGCGTTGGTGACATCACTTGCTTCCGCCCGGGTGGGGGAGGGACTGCTGATCATTGATTCCAGCATTTGGGTGGCTGTGATCACCGGTTTTCCGATAAGGTTTGCTGCACGAATAATCTTTTTTTGGATAACAGGAACTTCTTCGGCGGGCATCTCTACTCCGAGGTCACCCCTGGCCACCATCAGTCCTTCTGCTGCCTGGAGAATCTCGTCGAGGTTTTCCACCCCCTGCCTGTTCTCAATCTTGGCGATGATTGCCTGATTACCACCGTTTTCTTCTAGAATTTTTCGTACGGCCCAGACATCGTCAGCTTTCCTGACAAAGGACGTGGCGATAAAGTCCACTCTTTGTTCAACACCAAAAGCAATATCCAGTATATCTTTTTCGGAGAGTGAGGGGAGATTTACCTGACAATCAGGAAGGCTTACCCTCTTGCGGCTGGAAAGTCGTCCGCTGACAAGTACCCTTGTAAAGATATCAGTATTTGTGATTTTCTCGACAATAAGAGAAAGCTTTCCGTCGTCCAGGAGTATTCGGTTGCCCGTTTGGACGTCTTTTATCAACCCAGGATAATTGACTCCGATACGATCCTTGGAGCAGGTCGTATGGTCTGAAGTGATGGTCAGCGATTCACCAGCTTTAAGCTCAAGCGGCTCTTTCAGATCAATGACTCGAATTTCCGGTCCTCGGGTGTCAAGAAGAATAGCTGCGTGACTTCCTGCTGTGCGCCGGGCTTGTTTGACCAGTTCGATGAAATGAGTGTGGCTTTCACGGTCACCGTGGGAGAGGTTGATCCTGGCCACGTTCATTCCTGCGTGAATTAACTCTACTATTTTCTCTTCGCTCTGTGTTGCTGGACCGAGGGTGGCAATAATTTTTGTTTTGTTCATTTCCGCTTCTAAGGTGTTTGCAATTAAGTTTCTGATTATTTCAGGAAGTGCTGTTGCCTCACCAGGATATAAGCATTCCAGTTGCGTTTGACACTACTATAGTGCCGAAAAAAGAAAAAGAACTAACAGCGGGATAACGTAAGCCGAATGAATATCTAACCAATTGAATAGTATTCCTGAAGATTGGTCCCAGTTTTTCAGTTGAAAAATCACCAAAGATGTTTAATGGTAGGGTGGGACCGGCATTTTGTCGGATTTTCTTGCTTGCCGGAGGATCGATAGATTCTTTGCCTGTCGGGTGTAGTCAGGTTCTCTGCCCTGCCAGCGGTTAAAGTTTAGAACAATGTAAAAGATCAATAGTATCAGAGCCGTGTGGCTTGAAGGAGAGATATGTCTGAAGCTAAAAGAGGTGATAACGTCAAAGTTCATTATACAGGAAAACTAGGGGACGGGACTATCTTTGATAGCTCCGATGGAGGTGAGCCACTTGAATTCGCTCTTGGCAGTGGTCAGGTCATACAGGGATTCGAAGAAGGGGTTGTGGGAATGAAGGTTGGTGAGTCAAAAGTCGTAGAAATTCCCGTGGCAAAGGCCTATGGTGAGCACAATCCTGAAATGGTTATCCAGGCACCCATTGAACAGGTTCCGCCTGATCTTAATCCAGAGCTCGGAATGCGCCTGGAAATGGGTGGTGCCAACGGAGAAATCTTACGGGTTGTGGTCGTAGAAATTGCTGATACCCACATCACTCTGGATGCCAATCCACCGCTTGCAGGGGAAGACCTTACTTTTGAGATTGAACTGGTTGAATGTGCTGCTCCTTGATTAGCACTGAGATTGTATTGCCAGGAAGCCTGCTGTTTTCAGCGGGCTTCCTGGTTTATTGGTACTTTTAATACGTAGGTTTTAACAGTGTTCCTGTTTGTTGGGGTTAACTGTTTGTCTTAAGAGGCGGGGTTCTTGTTAGGTCCTGATGTCCTTCAACTGAACCTGCGTGTGCCGTCAGGTATCCCTTTACTACTCCACTTGAAATAATAAAAAGACAGCCTGTTAGTTGTAAAGAGTTAAGCTTTTCTGCGAAAATCATCCAACCGAGGATGACCACACAGATAGGTTCAAAATAAGCAAGGGTCCCGAAGGTTGCCGCTGGAAGTTTTTCCAGCGCAATAACGGCAAAGAGGATGCCAAGAAATCCAGGGAAGAAGCCGGCTCCGGCAAGCCAAAGCCAGTTTGTACCTGTTATTACTGGAAAGTCAGTAATGAAAAAAGGTATCATACACAAGGCCCCTGTGAGCAGTTGGTAAAAGGTCCGGGTGTAGACATGGATAGTGGGGTTGATTGTTCTATTGATAAGTATGAATGTAGCATAACAGCAGAGCGCAATAGTGGCATAACCAATTCCTAGAGCATGATTGGACCCGGAAGAGAAATCGATTTTAAATTCCATCATCATTGCAAAACCGAAAAGTGCACTGCAGATGAGTACTACGCTCATGAAATTGAGCTTTTCGCCAAGAAAAAAGTGGGCATATATTGAAGCAGCCAAGGGGGCAAGATAGACGATCATGATGGCGTTGGCCATGGTGGTGAGGTACATTGCCTGGACGTAGAAAATGATAAAGCCTGCGAGCATAAGTCCATTGATAAGGACAGACCAGGAGGGCCAGCGAAAGAGAAGACGGATACGGCCGGTAAGGGTCATGAGAATTGTTAAAAAACCTGCGCCAAATAAGAGCCTGAAAAAAGTAATAACCTCTGCATCAATTCCTGTTTTCCGGGAAAAAACTCCCATTGTGCCCATAAACAGACCCGCTAGAATGGCTGTCAGTATTCCGCCGATATTCATTATTTCTCCACGCCTCCGAGTAATGAATCTGTCGCCGAGTTTGTAAAGTCGTTCGGCTTTATTAAAATATAGAGTAGCTTTAGCAAAGTTTCTTTGCACTTCTTTTCATCCAAAGAACGATTTTTCTTCCATAATCCACTCTTGCTGAAAAAAGAGGAGGGATTCTCGCAGGTGTCATGCGAAAGTATTGCAGTTGTCCCTGTGAATGAGTACAAATGTAAGTAAAGCAGGTGGTTATTAGATATACAATCGAAGATATCTTTATAAATATTAAACAGAGGATTTCATTCATGCCGGTCGTAAACTATCAGCAGTATTGCCAAATGCTGGATAATGCGAAGCAAAATAAATTTGCTTATCCTGCGATCAATATTACCTCCAGTGAGACTATTAATGCAGCGTTGCTTGCCTTTAAAGAGGCTAAATCTGACGGCATTATCCAGGTATCCACTGGTGGCGGTAAATTCGCATCGGGAATTGGTGTCGGGTCGATGAGTAAAGGCGCCATAGCTCTGGCTGTATACACTCATATAATGGCAGACCATTATGATATCAATGTTGCTCTACATACAGATCATTGTCATCCAGAGTATGTGGGAAGTTTTTTGATGCCGCTCATCGAAGAGACCCAAAAACGTCGTGCCGCAGGCTTGCCAAATTTATTCAGCTCTCATATGTATGATGGTTCGGCTTTACCTATGGCTGAAAACATCGCTGAATCAAAGCGTATTATGCTGGCCTGTGTCGAAAACGATCTTATCTTAGAAATTGAAACAGGCATTGTAGGTGGAGAAGAAGATGGGCACGACACCTCTGGCATTGCTGCTGAAAAACTCTACACTACGCCTGAGGATATGGTGATGGCAGCAAAAGAAATCGGTTCGATGGGACGATTTCTGCTGGCTGCTACCTTTGGCAATGTACACGGGGTGTATAAACCTGGGAATGTGAAACTGACGCCCTCTATTTTACAGAAAGGTCAAGTGGCTGTTGCTGAAACCCTCGGTTCTGATGCATCTCTTGATTTGGTGTTTCATGGTGGGTCAGGTTCTGAACTTGAAAAAATACATGAGACTCTCGAATATGGCGTTGTTAAAATGAATATCGATACTGATACCCAATACTCCTTTTCTCGGCCTATTGTTGATCATGTAATGAGGAATTACGCTGGCATGTTGAAAATTGAAGGGGAAGTCGGCGATAAAAAAGTGTATGACCCCAGGGCATATGGCAAGAAAGCTGAACGCAATATGGCGGATCGTATCATCAGGGCCTGCCAGGACCTGCGCTCGGTTGGGACATCCCTTGGGAAAAATATCTAACCTTATTAAGCAGGAAGAAAATCCGGGACTCTGTCTAGTCCCCCCTCAAGGGGGACAAGTGCCATAAAGGTCATTAGAGTTTCTCAATTCATAGTATATTTTTCTCTGATTAGCTTATAAACAGGGGATATGGGACATATGAGGTGTTTTAGTGGTAATTATGAAATGTATTTCTCTTCTATTGTTTATTTGTACTCTAAGTGTCCAGACAGCATGGGGTGCACGTGCCAAGGTGGATGATCTCTCTAAGGATCCTTATCGTTCAGCTTTGGTTATTGATGCGAATTCGGGCAAGATCCTGTTTGAGGATCATGCCGGGACGACGGTTTACCCCGCCTCAGTTTTGAAGTTGATGGATCTGCTGGTTATTCTTGAACAGGTCGAACAGGGGAAGCTGAGACTTGATGAAATGGTTCAGGTGACTAAAGAATCTGCGCAGATGGGTGGCTCACAAGTCTATCTTGATCCAAAGGAACAATTTTCAGTCGAGGATCTTCTCTATGCCTTGGCGATACAGTCTGCTAACGATGCAGCTGTAGCACTGGCTATCCATGTGGCTGGTTCAACACAGGAGTTCATTGCCATGATGAATAGGAGGGCTGAGGAGTTAGGGATGAATGATACTCAATTTCATTCGGTGCATGGTCTGCCTCCTTCAAAAGGACAAAAACCGGACGAGACCACAGCCTTAGATCTTTCTATTCTAAGCCGTGAGCTGGTCAAGCGAGTGGAGATATTTGAGTACACCGGCACCAAGGAGCGACCCTTTAGGGATGGAAAATTTATCATGCGCACCCACAATCACCTGCTTGGCAGGGTCATTGGTTGTGACGGTTTTAAGACGGGCTATTTTAAAGCTGCTGGATTTTCCATAGTGGCTACTGCTCAAAGGGACGGGGTTCGTGTTATTGCTATTGTCATGGGCAGTAAAAATCGAAAGATCCGTGATGCCAAGGCAGAAGAATTACTGGCGAAGGGCTTTGCCTTAGTAGCAACGATGCCCGATGATGCCATTGTGGAGAGTAGAGTTGAACCGGTTTCGGAAAAGACAGAGACTGCCCCTCTTCCAAAACCAGAGAGTGTTGAACCGCCTGACAAACAAAAGGAAGCTGTCGAGTCTTCTGGTGGTGGCTGGGCAATGTTTTTTTTGGGATTAGCTGTCGGGGTAGCAATCTCTGCTCTTCTGGCCATTTACATGACTAAAAAACGTTCTAAAAAACCTTCAAACTATCTCAAATACAGCTGATTCACGAGCAGGTCTCAGGTTAAGATTTGTTCATGAGTAATATAAGAGTGGGAAGCTGAGAGAAATAATTTTTTTATCCTGGATGGTCCTTCCCCCCAAAGGGCATGAAGGATGTATACCGCCCTGCTCGGATGAACAGGGCGGTACTGGATTTGCAGAAGTAAAAGTGTCTTACAACTATTTATTCTGCCAACTCCTGAGAGGTCTTAATGTAATTATATTCGGAAATGTTGGTCCAGGTTCTGGCTTTTTTCATGTAAGCTTTTTGAGATTCCAGCACTTCTTTGAAGCTGGCATCTTTCGCAGCATACTCTGAGTAAAGTTCGTCGGCTGCTTTTTTCATGGCCTTCAGGACTGGGGTAGGAAAGGTTTTTACCTCGATATTTGGAAACTCTGTTTTCATCTGTTCCCAGGCGTCAACACTACCGGCAAAATTATCGGTGTACATGTCCGCTGTAACAGCTTTCATTGCTGTAATCAGGATTGTTTGGTATGCCTTTGGAAGCTTCTCAAAGGCTCGCTTGTTGATCAGGAACTGCAGCTCTGTGGCAGGCTCATGCCACCCGGTGTAGTAGAAGGGAGCTATTTTATGAAAACCCATTTTGATATCCATAGCGGGTCCGACCCATTCAAGGGCGTCTATAGTTCCCCGATCAAGAGAGGTGTAGAGCTCGCCAGGCGGGATATTAGTAACATTGACGCCGAGTTTTGCAAAGACTTCACCGGCGAGGCCGGGAATACGCATTTTCAACCCTTTCAAGTCGTCGAGTGAATTAATCTCTTTTTGAAACCAGCCACCCATCTGCACGCCGGTATTGCCACCGGGGTAGCTCAAGACGTTGAACTTATCGTAAGTTTTCTGCATGAGTTCCATGCCACCGCCGTGGTAGAACCAGGCGTTCTGCTCGTCGACATTCATGCCAAACGGTACGGTACAGAAGAAGACGGTGGAGATGTCTTTACCTTTCCAATAATATGAGGCAGTGTGGCCCATTTCATATTGGCCGCCTTTTGTCATGTCGAGAATACCGAGTGCTGCTTTATGCTTTTCTGAACCTTCGACCCGTATGGTAAAATTACCACCGCTCATTTCCTCAACCATCTTGGCTAAATTAAGCGGTGCTGTGGCAAATGGGGTAAGAGTTGAGGACCAGGTCATGGCCAGTTTCCAGCGAACTTTTTTTTCGGCCATGGCAGGTGATGCCAGGAAAGCCAAGACGATCAGTACAGTTGAAATGCGAAAAACCAATTTCATTGTAACCTCCTTTGAGTGAATTGAATGTTTTCCCTGTTCGGGATGTGTGCATTGTACTCAAAGAGTGTGATAAGGGCAAATAGTCCTGTCTGTAAGGAGCAGAATTTTATGTTCACCCTTTTGTACGGGAACACATGGTTAACATGGACCTTTATGTGGTCGTTAGATTTTTTTAAAAAATATGAAAAAGAAACTGAAGAAGGTGTAGAGCGTCCTTAGAAGGGGAGAATGCTGACTAAAGAAGGAGAAATGAACAGTGGGATATTTGTGAAATACCAGCTCTACCCCCTCGACCATTTTCCAATAGCCGAGAGGGTAAGAAAGGTTGATACTGAAATTTAGAAATTCAACTCAACGCGTCGATTTTTTTGACGCCCTTCATTGGTGGTATTAGAAACTGCAGGCTTGCTTTCACCAAAGCCCATAGCCTTGAATCTATTAGGGTTAATTCCTTTTTCGGCCAGGTAATTGACGACCGCCTGAGCTCTTTTGACGGAAAGATCCTGGTTGTAGGTGCTTGGGCCTGTACTGTCAGCATGTCCATAGATTTCGGCAGTCACGTCAGGATTATTTTGGAAATAATTTGCCCATTTATCGAGTTCGGGGACAACGTCTGCTTTAATGACCCACTTGTCAAATTCAAATAAAATGTCTGAAACCTCTAAGACCATTTGCAGATCTTCTCGTCCAGTCTCGTCAGGGACTGTTGAGGGATAGTTTTGTGATTGGGACAGCATTTCCCTTTCTTTTTGCAGCTCAGACTCGGTTTTAATTCGTTTATCTCGTGGGGCAAAGTCGGGTCGATTTCCTGGTCGGATAATGTAATGAGCCGTTGCTTTATCATATTGGCCGGCAGTAGATGTCTTCGCATTTTCACCTTCAGCTGAGACGGTTGTTCTCATTCTGTCGTCATATCGGACTTCAGATGGAGATCCAGCACATCCGGCGATTAGAAAAGAAAAAAGCAGGAGGGCTGGTGCAAGTCGATAAAGGTTTGGTGCGTGACACATTTTGTTCATAGCAATCCTCATTTGAGTATCCTTCAGTATCAATTGTAATGAAATGGCTGTTTTCATTTTGTTTTTCAGTAAATTATTTGTAGCGGGTATATCAGTTATTTCTCTGTAAGGGTAAGTGTTTGTATTTACAATGCAAATATACTTTTGCAAAGTCAATAATTTTCTCACCTCCGTTTACTCCTGCTGCCTAATGTTAAACCCCTATTTTCTTTTCAAAACAGTGTACTTATATATCCTATCTTTTTTTTGTTGTTAATTCCAAATTTTTTTTTCAATTGACCTTGGGTGGTTGGCAATTATTGACAGGCTAAATTTATGTACTGATTACCTGTAATAATGGAAAACAGGGAAAAATACGTCCTCTTGTGGGATCACTTACTCATCTATTTTAAGGGAGTAGTTCTGTCTGACACTCTTTCATGAATGGCGCATGGTTTGAGGTGAAAAACGGCGGATCTTGGCGGAGGATGTCGGCAATTTTGGCTGAACGCTTAAAGGTGCTGTCTAGAAAACGCCGTACTTCACCGCGGTTCCAGCCTTTCGGGTGCGTGAAACTGTGGTAGAGGGAAAGGTCTCCTTCGTAAAAATCCGCCACCTCAAGACTCGATACTTCCTCGCTACAGGTGGGAAGGTTGAAAATTGCCAGATTTAGAAAGTTGATGGCCTGGTGGTGCTCTTCCACAAAGGCAAGGGTTCGTTCAGCTTCCCCGCGACTCTCTGATGGGGTGCCGAACAAGAGATAGACATATGTCGCGATACCAACTTCATGGAGGTTTTCCAATACCTTCGTGGCAAGTTTCAGGTTAATCCCTTTATGCATACTGTTTAAGACCTCCTGGTCGCCCGATTCGAGGCCAAGTTTTAACATACAACATCCCGATTCCTTTAATCGACGACAGAACTCCCGGTCGGCAAGCAGTGAGTCAATACGGGCAAAACCATACCAGGGTACAGCGGGTGGCATGGTCGTCAAAGCCTTAAATGTTGTAGGGCTCACCGCATTGTCCAAAAGATGAATAAGGGAGGGGGATGTGCGTGTAACCAAGGCTTTAAGGTCGGTGATGGTGGTGCTTGGTGCGACGTGCTGATATGGGTTATCCTCGCTTGTTTCAGGACAGAAGCTGCATTTCTTCCAGAAACAACCAAAGGAGCTGGTGTAGGGGAGAATGAAACCGGGAGAAAGATAGCTGTTGTGTTTAAGTCTGTCGTAAGTAGGCCGTACGTGTTCGGTTTTTTGCTGTGTTCCCAGAAGGTTCAAAAGAGGGGCTTCTCCCTGGCCTCCTATGAAATGATCGACCAGTCCAATAAAAGGGTTGTTCCACTGGGGATGGCTTAGCCAGGTGGTGACAAGTCCGCCCCCCAGAATAATTTTGATCTTCGGATAGTTTGCCCGCAGGAAACCAATCATAGCAAAGGTACACATTGCCTGGCTGAGGTAGTTCAGTGAGAAGCCAATGTACAGGGAATTGTCGGTTGCAATCAGTTCTTCAAGTTTTTTGCTGAAGAAGGGGAAAAAAATATTTTCCTCATACTCAACACTCGCTAGACGCAGGTCGCGACTTTTGAGCGGTGATCTGGTTTGATCCTGGTAATTGGCAAGCGATAGTTTTAGGCCGAATTCCTTGCCGGCCATTTCCAGGATACGGTTAATGTCTGCAACAGCCCGTCGATACCTGTCTACGTTATCGTAGGTTTTGCAGGCTTGTAGAGCCGCAATATTTCGTTTTAAATTTTTGAAAGCTCTTTTAGACCAGGTGTCTTCAGCCGGTTTCGCTGTTTTAAAGAGGTAGTGTAGCCCTTCAATATTCAAGTCACAGATAGAGCATGAGTGGCCGTGAGCTTCTAAAGAAGCGGCCAGGTAGGCAAGTGCCGCCGGTGGTTCGCAGGGTTTTGTGAGTGGTGGGTGAACGATCAGCATGCAGACTCCTGTTGTAATAAATCCGTACTTGCTCTGGCTTCTTGCCAAAAGTGCACTATAATGTAGCCCTGGTTTGTAGATGATCAACTAAAAAAACAATTAGATGTGTGTGCTAAGGGTACTTGGTTGTCAATTGGCTCAGATTTTAATGCTATTTGTGGCCTTGCTTATGGCCTTTACCCTGATAGAAACTCACGCAATTTTATAATTAGTGCTGGTGAGCAACATGACCATCAGTGATACCGATAGTTTTAAAAGAGAGGACGTTTGTGGATCTTAGTCAGTTTCGTAGGGAATATTTAAAGGGAGGCCTGTCCCGTTCAAATCTCAATGGTGACCCTATATTGCAGTTTACAGAGTGGTTTGATCAGGCTCGGAAAACCGAAATTGCCGACCCAACAGCCATGACCTTAGCCACAGTCGGTTCTGAAGGGCAACCCAGCCAGAGGACAGTGTTGTTAAAATACTATGATGAGAAAGGGTTTGTTTTTTTTACTAATTTCGAGAGTCGAAAGGCAAGAGAGTTAAAAGATAATTCAAAGGTCAGCCTGCTCTTTGTCTGGCTTGATCTGGAGCGGCAGGTAATGGTCAATGGCCTTGCCTCCAAAATATCTGCAGCTGACTCAGCAAAATATTTTATGACCAGGCCAAAGGAAAGCCAAATGGCCGCCTGGGTTTCAAGCCAGAGCCACAGCCTGTCATCCAGGCAGATCCTATTGCAAAAATTTGACGAAATAAAAAGAAAAATAGGGGAAGGGAAGGTGCCGTTACCGTCTTTCTGGGGGGGCTACCGAGTTGAACCCCTTGAAATCGAGTTTTGGCAGGGAAGGAAAAACCGACTTCACGACCGCTTCCTGTATACCAGAAACAAAGAATCAAAAGACTGGACCATCGAGCGGCTGGCCCCATAACGGTCTTCTGGGGAGTGCCGAAATTGGAAATTATCGAGAATCGGTACTGCTCAGACCTTTAGCCCTTCACCACAGCCAGCGGTTTAAGTGTTGTTATAATCTTCACGAGGTCACGCTGGTTGTCCATTACCTTGGTAATATTCTTATAGGCTCCTGTGGCCTCATCCAGATCTTTTTTATGACGAACGGCATGAAGAATGCCTTTTTGTTCGAGGCGCTGGATTTCATCTTTGAGATTGAGCTGCCGCTGGGCCTGTTTTCTGCCGAGCTTTCTTCCTGCTCCGTGTGAACAGGAGCAAAAGCTCTCCTTGTTGCCCAGACCACGTACTATATAACTGGTACTCCCCTGGGAACCCGGAATGATTCCAGTTTCGTCCATTTCCGCCCGGGTTGCACCTTTTCGGTGCACCAGGACTTCCTGGCCGAAATGGTGTTCCAGGCTTGCGTAATTATGGGCAACATCAAAGGCGGGAGAAAAGGAAACTGATGGTTCAAGGTCCAGCAGGATTTCGCAGAATTTCTCCATCATAGCTCGCCTGTTTGCAGCGGCGAATTGAACACAATAGTTCATCTCATGTAAATACCTTTGCCCAGTTTCAGACTGTAGAGGTAAATAGTCGAGTTGCCATTTCGCTGGCACTTTTGCACCATGGGCAAGATTGTATGTTGCCGCCAGTCGATTGTAATGATTGGCCACCTGATAGCCGATATTTCTGCTGCCTGAATGGATCATCAGCCAGATGTAACCGTCATCTCCTCGCTGTATTTCGATAAAGTGGTTACCGCCACCCAGCGTGCCGAGCTGCAAGCGGCCGTTTTCATATTCACGGCAGACCACCGGCAACTCTTTTTCTGTGAGTTTTCCTGAAATTTCAGGCATTTTACTTTTTTTCGGGGCGTTCTTGTGGTGTTTGAAGCCGAGAGGTACAGTCTGCCTAATAGTCTTCAGTATTTTTTTAAGTTGCGTTTTTTCCAGATGGGGCAGGGATGTTTGTACGGCACAAATACCACAGCCGATATCGACTCCAACCGCATTGGGAATGACCACATCTCTTGTTGCCGCTACACCGCCAATTGGCATGCCGTAGCCAACATGGGCATCAGGCATGATCGCCACGTGATGATGAAGAAAAGGCAGGTTCGCCAGGTTTTTAGCCTGTTGCAGCGTATCTTGGTCGATATCTTCCAACCAGAGTTTAATCGGTTTTAGTTCCGTACTGATTGTTCTAATCATGGCGGTTTTTATCCTCCTTGATTGATGGTGTCTCAATGATAGTGAAATTCACACGCCTTGAATATGCAGTTTTTTACTTAACCATCTCCTGTTTGAGGTTCTTATAAGTTCGTCTTGAATTATGACAGGGTCTTTTTAAACCGTCCTATAGCAATGGTAAGAAAAGAAACAGATAAAACTATTTGGGCAGAGATTGCCGGCCAGAGAACGGAAATGCCAACATCTTTCATGACAATGCCCCTGAGAAGGTCCAGGTACCAGCGCATGGGGTTGATGAAAGTGGCGTATTTGACCGGGTCGGGCATATTACTGATTGGGAACATGAAACCACTCAGCATGACCGAGGGCATGAGTATCAGGAAACTGGTGAGCAAGGCCTGTTGCTGGGTTGAGGCACCACCGCTTATGATCAGGGCGATGCCCATGTTACCTGCCAGATAGATCCCGGTCACCCCGTAGAGGAGTGGCAGACTGCCTCGCACATGGACCCCAAAGACAAAGTAGGCGATAATGAGCATAAAGGACATTGAGATATAGCCGGTGATCATGTAGGGAATGGTCTTGCCTAGGATAAATTCGATCCCCCGGATCGGGGTAACCATTACCTGCTCAATGGTGCCGATCTCCTTCTCTCGGACGATCCCGATGCTGGTGAGCAGCAAGCTGAAAATATAGAGCATTGTGGCTATCAGTGAGGGGACATAATAAAACCGGCTCTCCTGGTTAGGGTTGTACCAGGCGCGGCTCTCAGTCTTGATCTGTAGAGGTGAAACGGTTATGCCTTTTCTGCCAAGCCGTTTGCTTATCATTCTATCATTGTAATCACTCACTATGAATCCGGCATAACCGAGAACAATTGAGGTGCTGTTGCTGTCGGTACCGTCGGTGATGAGCTGTACTCCGGCAGTGTTCTCGGTGAGGATATCCCTGCTGAATCCGGCCGGGATATGTAATACAGCCCGAACTTCACTTCGATCCAGAAGTGGGCTCATTTCTTTTTGGGAAAGCAATGAGGCGGAAATGCGGAAATAGTTACTGGCGGTAAATGCGCTGATCAGCTCCCGTGAGGCCGGGGTCTTGTCCATGTCCAGCACAGCCATGCGAATATTGGTCACATCGGTGGTGAGAGCAAAGGCCATGATGGTCATCTGGATTACCGGGATGCCAAAAATGACCACCCTCATCCGTGGATCGCGAAGCATTTGCAAAAATTCCTTGATGAGCATGCGGTAAAGGCGTTGCAGCATCTCTTACTCCAGTTTGAAGGAAAAATTGCGGTTGGCAAGAACTATCATAAGGAGTGCATAAATGGCTAAAAACAACGCATCAAGCCAAAGAATCTCAAGGCCAATTCCTTTTAAATAAATCCCGCGCAGGATGGAGATGAAATAGCGGGCAGGGACAATATAGGTGAGGAACTGCAAAGGTATGGGCATGTTTTCGATGGCGAAAACGAAACCACTCAGAATAAGCGTAGGCAAAAAGCCGGCAATGATGGCCAACTGGTTGGCCAGTACCTGCGATTTGAGCTTGATGCTGAGCGTCATACCAAAAAACAGTGCGCCGGTTAAAAAGAGGGCGGACAGACCAAATAATAAGCCGGCGTTACCAACTATAGGAACATCGAAGATCCATTTTCCCATCAGAACGGCTATCGCCACATCGATCATACCTATACAGAAATAGGGAATAACTTTACCAAAAATCAGTTCAGGTCCGCGCAGGGGGGTGCTGATCAACTGTTCCATGGTCCCTGTCTCCCATTCCCTGGCCACTGTGGTGCTGGTGAGCAGAGCGGCCACGACGATCATGACCAGTGCGATGATGCCGGGAATGAGCACGTTCTGGCTTCTAAGGCCAGGATTGTACCAGGCACGCGGGATCAACTCAATCGGCTGTTTGAGCTCTCCCTGGCCTTTTAACTGCATTTGTTCCGAGGTGAC
>Ga0209692_10001614_pt1 | contig 29591 bp, 21 predicted proteins | sample tdDd472_FD_187129 | JGI IMG/M metagenome (GOLD analysis project Ga0209692, IMG submission 187129) | Marine sediment microbial communities from the Atlantic coast under amendment with organic carbon and nitrate - tdDd47.2 (SPAdes)... | ecosystem: Environmental > Aquatic > Marine > Coastal >... | reverse complement strand
CAAACTACTATGGGAAAAGTTAATAGAATTGCCAAAATGAGTGGTACTGTTGAAGACGATAGCGAAACTGCATTAACTGTATCTGAATATGCAGTTTTTGAATTTGACAAAGACGCTAATTTCGTTTCAGCTAATAAGTTTGAAAAGCCTTATTCAGTTACTATAGTTAATACAAATCCTGATGATCCACCTTACTCTGGTCAAATGAAAGGTTTAAATCTAGCAAACATTTTAAATAATTATGGTTATTTCCCATACAGATTCGTTGCTTCAGTAGATAATCAGCAATATTTGATATCTCAGTTCACTTTTGAAAAGAAAAAAGAGGAACTCATAGGATTTACTCCACTTTTTGGAGAAAATCACCAAACCACAACTATGGATATTACAAGTGGTGAGTTTAAAGTTCGCTTAGCACAGGAAAATAAAGCAATGGAAAGCCTTGGAGGTTTAGGCAGACTAGCTAAAAAAGCTGATAAAATGGACAACGCTATTAATCAGAACGAAAATGAAAATCAAATTACTATCCTTAAATCACACGATCCTTATGATTACAGAGCAAAGAATACCGTAAGACGCGTTATTCCTGCTAATATTGGTGGTAAAGTCTTAGTTTATGATTTTATTCCAGACGCTGAATTAGTTGAAAATGGAACTTACAAATACAATTTTTCTCGTATTCCTGGAGTTTTAAAATTAACATATATAGATATTCCTAAGAATTAATAACTAAAATCAAAACGCCGGAAATTCCGGCGTTTTTTTATTCTTTTCGTCTTGAATTAACCGTTTCATGAAATGATTAATTCACAAAAGTTTTAGAGATTAATCCCTTTAATATCTTTATAAAAATCTGTCATTCCTGAGATGCAGTTTAGCATAAACAATTATATTATTAAAAAGTTTGGGAGAGAAAAAAATTAAAAAATATAATGGTAATATTGTAAATGTTCTTTTGGATTTTATCAAAAATTAATCAAATATAAACTATAATTAATATGAACAGCATTCTACAAAAAATATTCTTTTTCTCTTTATTTTTTTTCTTTTTCATCCTTAATTGTTCTGCACAAAGCAAGATTAATATAGGTGCACATTTAAATGGAATCCGAACAAATGCTTATAACGATGGATTTATTGAACTATTAGAGAACAAACCAAAATACAGTATTTCTGGTGGATTATCCCTCCAAAATAATTTCCATAGATATTTTAGTTTTACAGTAGGAATAAACTACTTAAATCTCAGTAATAAATTAAGTGACTGGGAGAGCGATGGAATAAATGATCTTGCAGATGTAAAAATTAATGCAAAACTGAACTATTTTCAAGTTCCATTTTTATTAGACTTTAACATTTTACAGGATCGTAAATTGTTCATTACTTCCGGAGTATATATGTCTCAATTACATAAAGGAGAAATAAAAGGAACAATCGAAGGAGATCAGATTGATTATTTGGAATCAAAATATGATGAAGATATTACTAAGGATCTTTCCAATATAGATTATGGTTTTGTTTTTGGTATTGGAAGTCAAATACCATATTCAGAAAAGTTAATTATTAATCTTGGACTAAATTATAACTATGGAAATTTAGTCATTAATGAAAATAATGATATTTACCCTGATTATAAACTATATAACAGATTTCTAATTTTGAAAGTAGGAATAAACTACATATTAAACTAAAGATTAATTCCTTTAATATCTTTATATAAATCAACGGCGTACAAATCTGTCATTCCTGAAACAAAATCTACGACGGACATTGCTTTTTTGTAAAAACTATGCTCTTCGACATTGTATTGCGAAGGTAAAACTGAAAGTATTTTCTTAGAGTAATCGCTGTCTGGACTAAAAATAGCAGTTATAAATTCATCCAAAAGAGTTCCCAAAACATTAAATCCAGTTAATTCAATTTTTACAACCGATCGATCATTATAAATTTCATTTATTGCAACATTTTTACATTTTTCGAATGACTCTTTACTCTTTCCTTCGAGACCTTTAATAAGACTCTGCCTATATCCTCCGTCCAGAATCTGTTCTTGATTTTTTAGAAAGACTTCAGCAGTTTCTTTTGTCAGTTTCCCGATAACTGATGCTCTTAAATAAGCTACTTGCTCGTTAATATCAGTTACTTCTTTGAAAATTTCCTCCTTCTTTTTATAAAATATTTTATCAGCATTTTCATCAAAAAAGCCTAATAACAACTCAAAGGTTTTTGGTGTGTCAAGGATTTTTAATTTGTGAGCATCCTCAATATCCATTATTTCATAACAAATATCATCGGCTGCCTCAACTAGAAAAACTAATGGGTGACGTGCATAACTTAATGGATTATCACTCAGTTTTTTTAATTCAAGCTCATTTGCTATTTGAAGAAAAATCTCTTTTTCGGCCTGAAAATATCCAAACTTCTTTTTCCCTTGTAACATTGCATCCGATCCGTAAGGATATTTTATTAGAGTTGCCAATGTTGAATACGTAAGTGCAAAACCTCCCGACCTTCGTCCTTTAAACTGATGAGTAAGAAGTCTTAATGCATTTGCATTTCCCTCAAAATGAGTTAAATCATTCCATTCTTCTTCGGTTACTACATTTTTAATTTTCTTTCCGTTTCCTTCAGAAAAGTATTTTGATATTGCTTCCTCACCTGCATGTCCAAACGGAGGATTACCTAAATCGTGCGCCAAACAAGCAGCTGAAACTATCGATCCTAATTCATTTAAAATATCCTTATTTTCAACTTCATCTCTTTTTTGAACCTCTTGCGCCACCAAATTAGCTAACGACCTTCCAACACTTGCCACCTCAAGACTATGTGTTAAACGATTATGAACAAATATGCTTCCAGGCAAAGGAAAAACCTGTGTTTTATTCTGTAATCTTCTGAAAGGTGATGAAAAAATAATACGATCATAATCGCGCTGAAATTGTGAACGAATTTCTTCTGTATTTTTAATTTCCTTATTTTCCAGACCAAGTCTTTTTGCAGAAAGTAATTTATCCCAATTCATAGTTAACATTTTAAATATCTACTCCTAAAAATATTCTTATTAAATAACCAATTACAAATGTAAATGAAGCAACTCCCATGCTAATAAAAAACATTTCGCGGAAACGTTTTCCAAAATTCAGATCTTTTGCAACCGAAATGTAATAATTAAAGAAAAGGATTATTAAAACAGCAAATCCCATGGTAAATCCAAGACAAACAAAATAATTTGAAAACAACAAATATGGTAAAATCAGTATCACAACGGTAAAGATATATGCTAAGCCAGTATATATTGATGATGATAGTGCATTTTCTCCATCACCTTCCGATTTTGTTGACAAATACTCCGAGGCTGCCATTGAAAAAGAAGCTGCAATTCCAGTAATTAATCCAGCAACTGCAATTAATCGAGTATTTTGTAGCGCAAATGTTAATCCAGCAAGTGTTCCGGTAAGCTCAACCAAAGCATCGTTTAATCCTAACACAATTGAACCAACATACTCCAGCTTTTTCTCTTCTAACATTCCAATCAGCTCTTTCTCGTGTGCATCCTCATCATCAACAATTTGCTGAGCCTCAGGAATAAACTCACACGCATTTTTATATGCTTCTTGTGCACCCCCTTCGCCCTTTTCCATTAATTTAATACCGAAGGTTATTCCAAAAATTCGCGCAATCCAATAAAAACGAAAGACTTTCCATTTGTTAGGCCTCACATCAGTTCCACTATGCTCTTTCCAAAACAAATAATGACGCATTTCATCATCACCAATCATTTGAAGCGTATCTGCGTTTTTTTTGTTCTTTACTTTCCTTGACAACCTGGAATAAATGTAATATTCGGTTATTTCGTTTTTCTGAAATCCTTTGATTTGAGAAATTTGTTCTTTTGTAAGATCCTTTTTATTCATTTAATTTTATTTAGAAACTATTACAAATGTAGAAAATTGCATTAGCCATTTAGAAATATTTTCGAATTTATTATGTTAAAATGATACTCCGATTAAAATATGAAAACTATCTGCAATATCACCATGTGCTTTCAAAGTTACACCTCCCAGAATATGTTTTGTAATTTTATAGCTTAGCGAATATCGTTGGTAAAAATTATCCGATTTATTCGGAGCATAAATATATGTTCCCCAGTATTGTGAAAAATCGAATTTTCCGAAAAGTAAATGATGACCTATTAAGCCAGACAAATTTTGATGATCAAGAGCTAGACCTTTTCTTGCAATTTCTTCCTTTGCTCCACCGTCGTTTATATATTCAATACCAACACTAAAACCATTTACTTTGCTAATTGTTCTTCCTGCCAAACCATATAAACCAAAAACATATGTTGTTTCTTCTGGAAAATATTCGTTCTCAATAATCTTTTTAATCATTCCGAAAGTGTAGATATTGAAAAAATACTCAGAAACAAATCCCCCTTTCTTATGATCAGGAAAAACGACTTTCCCCGAAGGATAATAGCTTAATCCTAAACCAAACAATGGAAAATTCATTCCATAATTAGGTTGTTTTACACCTCCGTTCGAGATATGATTATATTTTATGTAACACATAAGGCTATATCTATCATTAAGCTGATAATATGCGTTTATATCTATATGAGCAATGAAACTTAAATGAGTTGAAAAAAAAGTATTTTCGGGATTATCTTCTGAATCGTAAATCTTATCCAGGAAACTTACTCCAAATCCAATCCTTCCCGAAAATAAAAACCGTTTTGAACGAATAAAATATGGTTCTGCAAAACCTATTAAATTATATGAACTACCTACAATTTCAGGATTAGCATAATTCACATATAAAAAAGAAATTCCTGCCTTTGAATAGCAATGGCATTGTTGCCAATTTTTATCTTTAAGTAAAAACCATGAATAATCTAATTCAACACCATAAGGATTTGTATGTATTAAATGCTCAACTTTACTCGAATGTGCTAGAATAATTCCATATTGCGGTTTTAATGCAATAGAAATAGGATTTCCTGTCTTATCCTGACCTACAGAATAAAGAATAAACGAAAATAGTAAGATTTTAATCAGAAATAAATTCCTGATCATCACACAAATTTTAAAATTTATCTTTTATCAATTCAGGAACAGCATCTTTATGCAACATTATTGTCATTGTTTTTAATCTTACAAAAGCTTCCGAAGCATAAAAATACCCACCATATTCGTTTCCATCTTGTCCCCATGAATTTTTAACCTTAAAGTATTTTGTTCCGTTTTTATCTTTAACCAATCCAACTATATGCATCAAATGATCGTCTGTAGTTTCATAATTATCATACCCTTTTTGTCTCATTTCAGCAGTAACTGTTTTCTGTTTTACTGGATTTATAAACGCTTCTGCTATTTCTTCTTCGTTCATTTCTTCCCAATCTTTATCTGGAACAATTGCCAAACCATGTCCGTGCTTAAATCCTTTGTCACTTACATCACTTGCCCATACAATAGAATAGCCATTTTTAAGTGCATTTTCCATAACCGAAATTAAATCATCAAGGTTAATATTTTTTACATAACCGTTAGACCAATTATCGGGTGATTCAAAAATAAAATCAGTGTAATAAGGATGATGCGTATATGATGTAAAAGTCAGATAATCTGTAGTTTTTATCCCTAAATAATCACTGAAACTTTTTGCTGTATACTTTTCTCCTTTATATTCAAATTCTTCCGGTAAGTCTCCTAAATATACGTCCAACACTCTTGCAATAGCATCGTCCCAAACTCCTGATAATTTATATTCTTTAACAAAAGCTTCTACCATAGCTTTTAATACATTATCCATTTCTCTATGGTTGTGATTCTCGGGATTTACCTTCAACCCTGGATATGCCTCTTGAGGGAGAATTCCATATTTTTCTATAACATTAAACATATCCCATCCTTCAGCACCTGAACTAAAGTTGAGTTTACCATGATATCGAATATATGCGGACACATGATCTTCATATGTACAGCGAACTGTAAACATCTCAGAGAGATCAAACTCACCTTTTCCCATACGAATTAATTCAGTCTCAATAAATGAAGTAGTTCCAAAACTCCAACAAGTTCCCGAGCTCGCTTGATCCTTTACAGAAGTTGTTGGTATATTGCTAATTACTTCAAAGTTTAGCTTATTTTCTTGTGCAATAAGATTGCTTGAGAAAATGATTAAACATGAAATATATATTCCTCTGAAAAACCGCTTTTTAGCATTCATTTATATAAGTTTTAAAATTCGTTTTGCAAATTAGCTATAAAATCACCAAATCAAAAGCTTAATAATTAAATTATTTCTACTTAGCACTCTGGACTAAAAGAAATTGTTGTAATATGCTGTTATTATTATACTTAATTGATGATTAAAATTTTTATTAACAATTAAGAAAAATAATTTTGACTAAAATTTTAAAAAAAGTTTACAAACCTATAAACCGTAATTTTTTAGTTTCATATTTTTTACTTTATTTGCATCATTAAAAAAATTATTGATAAGAGGCGAAAGCGATAGGTATGGATTTCGAAAGGAAGCTAAAGAACAAAACAATATTTGCAGTAATGATCGTATTGCTTGTATTGTGCGCTATTTACTTTTCACTTGGAATAAAGAACCAAAAACAGTATATAGATTGGCAGATTCAGAAAGAAAACGATATTGTTAATATTGAAATCAAAAACCTTCTTAACACATCAAATCAAGTTTACAGAGATAAAATTCAATATTTTGTAAATAATCCTGAAATAAAAAAGAGATTTAGAGCTGATAATGCCAAAGACTTATATCAAAAAGTATTTCCTTTTTACACTATCCTAAAATCAGAAGATCCTTATCATTTTACCTTTAACTTTTATACAAAAGACAACGACTTATTTTTAAATATGGAAACGGGTAGCAGTCTGGATGTTAAAGCAGATGAAAATTCAATTGTTGCTAAAGTAAATTTTGAAAGAGTTAAGAAAACAGGGTTTGAGTTTAATAATTCAAGCTTATATTATAAAGTTGTTGAGCCTGTAATATATAAAGGTGCATATATTGGTTGTATAGAGTTTGGAGTTCGAGAAAATGAAGTTGTCGAAAGAATAACTAAAGACTTTGATGTAACTATAGCTAGCGTATTCAATCCTAAAAACCTTGGTGATTTAGTAGAAGAATTTGAATCTTCGGTTTCAAATGAGTATTTTTTAGTTCACTCATTATCTAAAGCAGATGTCTTTTCTGAAATAGTTGCAAAAAACGAGTCCTTAATTCCAGGTAAGTTCAAGTTTAATGAAACTCATTATTATCTTGATGTTATGAAAGTTGAAAATTCATTTTTGAAAGAAGGCTTTGAAGGTGTAATGTTTTTTAGAGATATTTCTGCTTTACAAAATAAATTTATAGCTACTATTTATAGATCTATTTTAATAATCTTTTTAATTCTGGTTTCTACCTTTATAATTCTTCATTTTTCATTTAATACTCTTATCCATAAAATATTTAACCTTCAAGATTCGCTTGATAAACGATTGGCACAAAAAACCAAAGAAATTGTAAGTAAAAATGCTGAATTAAATCAGATATTTAATACTACTGGCAATAGCATGCGTCTAATCGACCTTGATCATAACATTATTCGTGTTAACCGAGCTTTTACAAAGCTTTCAGGAATTAGCAAAGAAGATGCTGAAGGTAAAAAATGCTATAATATTTTCCCTGGAACTCATTGTCATACTGCTGAATGTCCAATAAATAAAATTAAAAATGGTGAAGATCGCATTGAAATGGATGTAAAGAAAAAGAATGCTCTGGGTAAAGTTACTCCTGGAATATTAAATTCAGTGGCATTTAAAGGTCAGAACGGTGAAATTTTAGGTATTATTGAAGATTTTAAAGATATTTCTAAGCGTATTGAAGCTGAAGCTGCATTAAAAAGAACGGAGCAGCAATTTTCAATTTTTATGGATAATCTTCCTCTCGGAGTATTTATTAAGGATGAAAATCTAAAATCTGTGTACTTAAATAAAAACATGGATAATATTTATTCTAATGAAAACTGCCAAGATAAAACCCCTCAGGAAATTTTCCCGGAAGAATATGCTAAAAGAGTAATACTTGAAGATAAGAAAGTTCTAAACGGCGAAGTACTTGTTGTTGAAGATCAATTACCAGACAAAAAGGGAAATCTAAAAACATATCAGACTCATAAATTTAGATATCGAGGAGCAGACAATACCTGGCAAATAGGCGGTGTTTCATTTGATATAACAGAAAAGAAAAAAACAGAACAAAGTTTAAAAATTCTTTCTAACGCAATACATCATTCTCCAGCTTGCGTAATTATTACAAATCTTAATAGTCAAATACAGTTTGTAAATCCAAGTTTTACTCAAATAACCGGATACTACCCTGATGATGTAATAAATAAAGAAATTAGTCTTTTAAATACTGACGATAACTCAATTAGTAAATATGAAGAAGCTATGAGTTGCGTTTTATCGGGTAAAGACTGGCAGGGAGAGTTCCATCATCAAAAGAAAAATGGTGAAAAATACTGGGAATTAGCTTCAATCTCGCCTGTTAAAAACGATAGTGGTGAAATATCTCACTTTGTAATAATTTCTGAAGATATTACCACAAGAAAGAAAAGTGAAAAAGAACTTATAGATGCAAAAGAAAAAGCTGAAGAATCTAATCGACTTAAAACAGCTTTCCTTGCAAATCTTTCACATGAGATCAGAACGCCAATGAATGCTATTATTGGTTTCTCAAATTTACTTATTGATCAAGATATGTCGTTTGAAGAAAAGGTTAAACTAAATAACCTCATAAATGACAATAGCCAAAATCTTCTTAAACTAATTGATGATGTAATTGATATATCAAAAATCCAGTCAGGAGATATAGAGATTAATAAAACGGATTGCAACTTAAATAAACTTTTACTGGACCTTTATGTTTCGTTTAGTATAAAAGTAGACAATAACAAAGACATACATTTTTCATTACAAAAGAATACTCAAAATAGTGATTTTTCAATCTTAACCGATCCATCAAGACTAAAACAAATTCTTTTCAATTTAATTGAGAATGCTATTAAGTTTACTTCAAAAGGATTCGTAGAGTTTGGCTATTCTATAATTGAAGAAGAAAATAAAGTTCAGTTTTACGTTATTGATTCTGGAATAGGCATTTCAAACGAGAAGTTTGATATGATTTATGACTTGTTCAGACAAGCTGATGAGTCATTTACAAGAGAACATGGTGGAACTGGAATTGGACTTACAATAGCTAAAAAACTTGTTGATCACCTTAATGGTGAGATCTGGATTCAATCGACTCCAAAACAAGGAACAAACATTTATTTTACCTTACCTCTTAAAGAAATAGAGTCAAAATCTGAAAAACCTGTGGTAACTGTTGGTGTAAAATATAATTGGCAAAATAAAGTTGTTTTGGTTGCCGATGATATTGATTTAAACTTTCAATTAATCGAAGAAATACTTATCCCCACAAAAGCTAAAATTTTATGGGCAAAAGATGGCCAGGAAGCTGTTGATTTATGCCTAAATAATAATAACATTGATCTTGTATTGATGGATATTAATATGCCTGTAATGGATGGCATGAAGGCAACTAAAAAAATAAAAGAACACAATAAAGATTTAAAAATTATAGGACAATCAGCATACATTCTTGAAAATGATCGAGAAAAATGTTTAAATGCTGGATTTGACAATTACATATCGAAGCCAATTGAAATTGAATCTTTTCTTTCAAGCATTGATCAAATTTTCTCTAAAAACTAAACGCTTCTACACAACTGATTTCATCAAAATCACTATATATCTGTATTTTAATATATTATTTTTTTATTACATTTGTTCAAATGCAAAAAACCTGTAAGTAGTTTTCTATTTTTTATATTAAAATACTTACATTTATAACATTAAACAAAAACTAATCATCATGATCTCAACCTATATCCAGGAACTACTTGCTACAAATAATAGAGTAATTGTTCCAAACTACGGAGCTTTCCTGGTTAGAGCAACATCAAAAAGCAAAGACGCTAATACCTTAGAAGAAAAGCTTAAAGATATTTATTTTAGTCCTTTTCTAAAGTTTAATGATGAACTTCTTGAAAAATATATCATTAAAAAAGATGGTATAACAAAAGAGGAAGCAGCTCAAAAAATTAAAGAATTCATTGATGAAGTAAAAAAAGAGCTAGAACAAGAAAAACCTTACGAGATTAAAGGTTTTGGAAGTTTTACTGCAGATAAACAAGGGAAAGTTCAGTTTATTACAGTAGCCGCTACCGAGCCTGTTGCAAAAGAAAAAGCTAAAGAAAAAGCTCCTGAGAAAAAGGCTGAAGAAACTAAAAAAACTCCTGCAACTAATAAGACGAAAACTGAACCTAAAAAAGAAGAAAAAGTTGTTGCAAAAACAGAAAAGTTAGAAGAGAAACCAAAGGCTACTGAGGTTAAACCTGCCCGTCCGGCAGGCGGGAAAGAAATTGTTGAACCTAAAAAAGATACAAAACTTAAGGAGTTTAAACCAGAGAAAGAAGCTGCTAAGAAAGTAGAAGCTAAGGCTGCTCCAACACAAGCGAAATCAACTTATAGTAATAAAAAAGAAAAGAAACCTGTAAATAAAGGTTTAGTTTGGGCAATTGCAATAGGATTACCTCTTGCTGCTATTTTTATTTGGGCTGTTTTAAACTTTAATACTGTTAAGAAGGTATTTATTAAAGAAAAAACTAAAACTGAAAAAGTTACTGTAAAGAAGAAGCCTGTTACTACAAAGAAACAAGCAACAAAATCTAAAACAGAAGAAGCTAAAAAAGAAGCTGAAGCCAAAACTGAAACAAAAACAGCTGCTGCTGCCAAAAAGCCTGTAGCTAAAAAGCCTGCTGTACAACAAAAGAAATATTACATTATTGCAGGTAGTTTTAAAAATGAAAAATATGCAATTTCGTATCTAAACAAGCTTAAAACAGAAGGCTACAATGCTGAGAAGCTATCAGAAAGAAATGGAATGTATGCTGTAAGTTATAATTCATTTGCCGATAAGCATAAAGCAATTGCTGAATATAAGTTTCTTGCTAAGGAAAAGGGATTGCAAGCTTGGATTTTATATTACTAAATATAATTCTTTAATATATCTCAAAAGCCGCTTTACAAGCGGCTTTTTTTATGTCCATATAAAAAAATCATCTTGTATGTTCTAAAAATGAATCAACCTTATATAAAAATTACTTAATTTGCATTTTTAATCTTTATATGAATGAAAATTAAATATGTTGATTTAATTGAACAAACTTTCGACTTCCCACAGCCAGAGTTTGATTTAGACGGTGAAAATCTTCTTTTTCACAAGATTCCTTTAATGGATATTATCGAAAAATATGGAACACCTTTAAAATTTACTTACTTACCGCAAATATCAAATCAAATACAAAGAGCAAAAAAATGGTTTGAAAACGCAATGACAAAAGTGAATTATAAAGGTAAATACCATTATTCATATTGTACAAAGAGTTCTCATTTTAAACACGTGCTTCACGAAGCTCTTAAAAACGAAATACATATTGAAACATCATTGGCATACGATATAAATATTGTAGAACAGTTGTATAAAGAGAAAAAAATTACAAAATCAAACTATATAATTTGTAACGGATTTAAACGTGATGCATATATTGAAAACATTGCGCGTTTAATCAATAATAACTACACCAATACAATTCCTATAATCGATAATTATAAAGAGTTAGATAGGCTTGAAGAATTAATTGACGGGCAATTCGAAGTTGGAATTCGTATTGCATCTGAAGAAGAACCTAAATTCGAATTTTATACTTCACGCTTAGGTATCGGTTATAAAAACATCGTAAATTTTTATATAAAACAGATTGCAGAAAATCCAAATATAAAGCTGAAAATGCTTCATTTCTTTATTAATACTGGTATAAAAGACAATGCTTATTACTGGAGTGAATTAACAAAATGTTTAACTGTTTATGGAGAACTCAAAAAGGTTTGTCCAGAGCTCGACTCTTTGAACATTGGAGGGGGTTTTCCGATTAAAAACAGCCTTTCTTTCGACTATGATTATAAATATATGGTCGATGAAATCATTTCACAAATAAAGCTTTTCTGCGAAGCCAATAATTTAAAAGAACCAAATATATTTACTGAGTTTGGATCATTTACAGTTGGCGAAAGTGGAGGTACAATTTTTTCTGTTCTTGGTCAAAAAAAACAGAATGATCGCGAAGCATGGAATATGATTGATAGCTCTTTTATGACAACGCTTCCCGATAGCTGGGCAATTAATAAACGATTTATAATGCTGCCAGTAAACAAATGGAACAGCACTTACGAAAGAGTATTCCTTGGAGGATTAACCTGCGATAGTGATGATTATTACAATTCGGAACAACATAGCAATGCTATTTATCTTCCTAAGTTTAATCAAAACGAAACTCTTTATATTGGTTTCTTTAATACTGGAGCATATCAAGATACAATTGGTGGTTATGGAGGACTGCAACATTGTCTTATTCCGGGTCCAAAGCATGTAATTATAGATAAGGATAAAGAAGGAAACTTTACAACGCAATTATTCTCTAATGAGCAAAAACCTGATGATATGCTCAAAATTCTTGGATATTAGTTTTAACCCTTTTTATTATTCATGATGAATTACGCAGGAATACCTGACAAATATGCAAATCTAGACAGTGCAAAAATTGTTCTGATTCCTGTTCCTTACGATGGAACAAGCACTTGGATAAAAGGAGCAAATAAAGGTCCTGAAGCTTTTCTTAAAGCTTCTGAAAATATGGAGCTCTATGATATTGAAACCGATTCAGAAGTTTATAAGGAAGGCGTGTTTTTAGCCGATCCTGTAAGCGAAAGCATATCTCCTGAGAAAATGGTTGAAACTGTGCATAAAACAGCTTCAGAATACATTAAAAAGGGGAGGTTTGTAACATTGTTTGGAGGCGAACATTCTGTCAGTATAGGATCAATAAGAGCCTTTAGCGAAAACTTCGAAAATCTTACAGTATTGCAATTCGATGCTCATGCCGATTTAAGACCTGAATACGAAGGCTCAAAATGCAATCATGCATGCGCCGTGCACGAAGCACAACATACAACAAATTTGGTTCAAGTAGGTATTCGTAGTATGGATTCCATTGAAAAACCCTTTCTAAATAAAGAAAATTGCTTTTTTGCACACGATATTATGATCAATTCTGAATGGATGAAAAAAGCCCTTGACAGAATAACGGAAAATGTTTTTATTACAATTGATTTAGATGTGTTCGATTCGTCCATAATGCCCTCAACAGGAACACCTGAACCTGGAGGGTTAAACTGGTATCAGGTGGTTAATTTTATTAAACTTGTTATTCAAAATAAAAATGTTGTTGGATTTGATATTATGGAACTTTGTCCGAATAAAAATAATAAAGGACCTGATTTTTTAGCTGCAAAGCTCTACTATAAAATTATAAGTCACGTTTTTTCAAAAAATAAATAATCATGGAACGAAATACTATTTCAAAATTCATTGAAAAACATTTCCTTCATTTTAATGCAGCAGCTCTTAAAGATGCAGCTATTGGATACGAAAAACACTTAGCCGAAGGTGGAAAAATGATGATAACTCTTGCTGGAGCTATGAGTACTGGTGAGCTTGGCAAAAGTCTTGCCGAAATGATTCGACAAGATAAAGTTCAGATAATTTCTTGTACTGGAGCAAATCTCGAAGAAGATATTATGAACCTTGTTGCTCATTCTCATTACAAACGAGTACCGGAATATCGTGATTTATCACCACAGCAGGAATGGGATTTATTAGAAAATGGTTTAAACAGAGTAACAGATACTTGTATTCCTGAAGAAGAAGCATTCAGGCGTTTACAACAACATATTTACGATATTTGGAAAGATGCAGAAGCAAAAAACGAAAGATATTTTCCCCATGAGTACATGTACAAAATGTTACTTTCAGGAGTATTAGAACAATACTACGAAATTGATTCTAAAAATTCATGGATGTTAGCTGCTGCAGAAAAGAATCTTCCAATTGTTGTGCCGGGTTGGGAAGATAGTACCATGGGCAATATTTTCGCTTCGTACTGCATGAAAAAAGAGCTTAAACCTTCGACCATGAAATCTGGCATTGAATACATGACACAACTTGCTGATTGGTATGTAAAAAACTCAGGAGGGAAAGGTATTGGTTTTTTCCAAATTGGAGGTGGAATTGCCGGCGATTTTCCTATTTGTGTTGTTCCTATGCTTTATCAGGATATGGAAATGGAAAATATTCCATTCTGGAGCTATTTTTGTCAAATTTCTGACTCAACAACAAGTTATGGATCATATTCAGGAGCTGTACCTAACGAAAAAATAACTTGGGGTAAATTGGATATTGACACCCCAAAATTCATCGTAGAATCGGATGCAACCATTGTGGCACCACTTATTTTTGCGTGGTTACTGAATTGGTAAACCATATAAACTAAATAACTATGAATAGATTATTAATTGTATTATTTGCAATAACAGGTTTATTTTCCTGCTCCTCTTCAAAGAAATTGGGAGGAGTGAATTATGGTAGTCCAAAAGTAAAGCAAGAATTATTAGATGACTATACATTCAAGATTTCCATTTATAGTCAGGATAAAACTTATGGCTATACAGAAAATAATCCGATTATGGTTGGTGGTGCTTTAAGTGACGGACCACAAAATGAAAGAAGATTTATAAATGCTTTATGTGGTCCTAATGGTGAACAATTGGAGTATTATCGAATAGGAAGTTGTTGTCCATTTAAAACAAAAAGCAGTGAGTGGGGAGGTATGCTTGATATGTACAATGTTAAATATAGAGGATTAGAAGAAGGTTTAATTCTATATATAAACATGTATGACTCTGACACACTAAAAGTTCCTGTAGGATTAAACTTTAAATACTAAAAGGAAATTTAAACAATTTGATTTACAATGTGTTAATTAAAAAACATATTATGTATATCAGAATAATCATTTTTCTCGTTATCAACTTTGCTGCTTTAGGAATTGGTAGCATATTTACCGGCAGCGGTGTGCCCTCGGAATGGTATCAATCTCTTAATAAAGCTCCCTGGACACCTCCGGGTTGGATGTTCGGAGCAGCATGGACTACGATCATGATTTGCTTTTCTATATTTATGGCTTTTGCATGGAAAAGTACAGCAAATCAAAGTCTACTAATTGGTATATTTATTTTTCAGGTTGTATTAAATATGTTGTGGAGTTTGGTTTTTTTTAAATTCCATCTGACTTTAACTGGGCTTATAATTTTAATATCGCTCACCATTTAAGTGGGATATTTTTTATTTGCTTATATACCTCAACTAAGATTTATTTCACTATTAGTTTTACCATACTTTCTGTGGTTATTAGTAGCAACATCGTTGAACATGTATATTATTTTTAAAAATTAATTTCTAAAACTCATAAACTCGTGCATATTTGATTTTAAAAAATACTCTGTTTCCTTATTGTTTTCATCCTCAACCTCGCAAAATGCAAAAGCAAAAACCGGGTATTTTCTGAAATCAATTTTGTGCATGTGAAGTAAATTTGAGAATCTACTTTTAAAGGAATCATAATCCACATCTTCAATTTTACTAAGGTTTACATTATGGCTTGCAATAACTGCATTGTATTGTTTGTTCTCTTTTCCTTTAAAACATGCTTTCCAATCTGGTACTTCTTCATTAAAATATGCTTCGTATGGGTTAAATCCTCGTGAATATTGGGTCATATCACCCATGCAAAACCCTGCAAAACGCATTGGATTTGCTTCAATAGGAATTGCTACTCCTTGTTTGTTTATACGAAACTCAATATGCATAGCAAAATTGCGGAAATTACCCTCTTTTGATAAGGCTTTCAACACTTTCATAAATTTATCAAAACCTACATCAAATACCTTCTTAGAAGTAAAATACAAACGATCGCTAACATCTTTGCCCGATGCAAAAACATGCTCGTATATATTTACAATCTCTGGTGTTCCATCTGCTTTGAAAAAGGCATCCACAGCATACTCCTTACCATCAATTAACTCTTCAAGTAAAAATCTATTGCTATCTAATACTTCTTTAGGAAATAGCCTTTCAGCTTCCTGCATTTCTTTCTTTAGATCCACTAAAGCATTTTGCCAATCTTCTTTATTTTCAACCACATGAATCCCTAAACTAAAAAAGCCTGTAACTGGTTTCAGAATAAATGGAAATCCGAATTGATCTACATTAAAATTGGGCAATTGATCAAAACTAACCTCTTCAAATCTAAAATCTGGGTAAACTGGTTTTAACAACTTGCGGAATTTAAATTTATCCTTACACAACGCTATAAGCTCGGGGAGATGAGTATGTTTCAAATTTTCCTGTATCCAGGCAATACTATTCTCCGAATTACAGTAAATTTTTGGTTCTGTTTCTTTTGAAAGTCTCTCCAAGGATTCTTTTTCTTCTATTGTCAAAACTTTGGGTGTTACTCCAATAAGATTATTTGCCGATTCAGTTTGAATTACGGGTATATTTATTCGTTTTGTAGTTTGCATCAACAGTTCAGATGCATAAGGATAATCTATTAAAAACATAATATATTTTTTAAAACAGTGCGCAAAAGTAGCAAAAAAAACATCCTGAGAAAGGATGTTGCTAAAAAATAAAAATTAAAGCTTTGATAATACAAATTATCAATGCTTTTGTTTAATAAGAAATAATGTGCTTTCAATTATAGAATTCTATTCCAATAATAGAAATATCGTCAAAAATGGCTGTGCTACCTTCAAGTATTTTTTGTTGTTTAATTATGGTACTGATGTTATCATCAATATCCCTTTCGTTCGAAATAACTTTCTCAACCTGTTCTGTTCCAAAACTAACTCCATCTTCATCAACCAACTCAACTAAACCATCTGTATAACAGAATAATTTTGACTTTTCCTCAATCTTCAATCTTCCTGATTTTAATGTTGGTATTTCATCGAGCATACCCATCCCTACGCAACCATCCCGAAGAAATTTAATTTTCTTTTTTTCGATGTTGTAAAAAATTGGAGGATTATGGCCTGCGTTTATGTACTTAAGAATTCGGGTTTTATAACTAAACTTAGCAATAAAAAGAGTAATGAATTTTTCCCCTTTTGCACTTGCCATAACTCTTTCGTTCAGTTTTTTTACTATCTCTTTTAATGAATCTTCAGTTGTAAATAGAGCACGCAAATTGGCTTGGAAATTAGACATCAACAGGGCTGCAGAAATTCCTTTTCCTGAAACATCAGCTATACAAAAACCAACTTCATTTTCATTTAAACGAATAAAATCATAATAATCACCACCAACCTCATAGTGTGGATGATAAAATGTTGAAACTAAAATTCTATCATTATTAGGTAAAGTTGATCTGTCGGGAATAAGCATCGATTGCATTTTAGATGCCAGTTCAAGCTCCTTTTTAAATGCTTCCTGTTCAAGTGAATCTTTGTACAAACGAATATTTTCAATGGCAACAATAATAATATTCGAAAGTGTTTGTATAAAATGAAGGTGTTTTATTGTTGGACTAACTCCTTCTTTCTCTTCATCAATATCACCTATAAGCACAAATGCTATGGGAATATTATTATTAAAAACAGGAATAATATTATCAAAAACCCTTAAAGTTGGATTTGGCGACGCTGTAATAAATGAGATTTCTGTATGACTTTCTAATAAATCCTTTTCTACATCAATACGTTTAATTATTTCATCGGAACAACCCGAACTTAGTATCAAATCCCAAGTTCTGTCGTATTTAAAAATCAATATTTTACCAATGTTTAAATCTTCACGAAGAATTTCTTCGTATCTCTGAAGTAGCTCTTCAGTAGAAAGATTTGCATTTATTGCTTTCGTAATTGTTAGTAGCGTGTTGAGCTTAAAGGTTGAAAGCTTTAGCCGATTAATTGATGCTTTTGAGCCGAGATCCATTAGGTCTTAATTTCCTGATATTCAATTTTGAATAAATATAACAAAAATACAGGCAAAAAGAAAAAAATTATTCTTTAACCCTTTCATTATATGAATTATCTCTTGTATCAACCTTGATTTTATCGCCAGTATTAACAAATAACGGAACCATTATTTCTGATTCTGTTTCAAGTTTTGCTGGTTTTAATGACGATGTTGAAGAGGTATCACCTTTTAAACCCGGTTCAGTATATATTACTTCTAACACAACAAACGGAGGCAATTCACAATATAAAGGTGTTTCAGTATCAGCATGCCAAACAGCTTCAACAGTTTGCCCTTCTTTTAATAAATCGGGTGCATTTATAAGTTCTTTTTCAAATGCAACTTGTTCGAATGTTTCAGAATGCATAAAATGAAAACCCATATCGTCTTTATATAAAAACTGATACGGACGTCGTTCAATACGTTGTATATTAACTTTTACTCCTGCGTTAAAAGTATTATCAATTACTTTACCTGTTTTAAGATTTTTAAGCTTTGTTCTTACAAAAGCTGCTCCTTTTCCAGGCTTAACGTGCTGGAATTGAGTTATAGTATATAAATCCCCATTATACTCGATACATAATCCGTTCTTAAAATCTGATGTACTTGCCATTTCTATATATTTTTATCTGTTACAATCGCAAAAATAATGTAAATCATTGAAATATCTGTTTTAAAATTAATTGAATCGTAAATTCTTAGAAAAAAATAATTACTTAATTTTCTCTAAAGGATATTGTAAACCAGAATATTTGGTTAAATCACACTTCACCGATCCTATCTTTAAATCAATTCTAACTAGAAGTGGAATATGGTTTTTATCTTTGGAAAGCCACATGGAAACATCATCTTCTGATGCGAAAATTCTTCCTGGTTCAACCACGGGAGAAAATTTCATACTGTTGAATTTGCCAAGCTTTGTCTTTATTTTTTCGTCACCAACATACCTCATCTTCATTGGAAAAATTTCATCTCCAAAAAAGGTGTCAATTGTAATTTCGTCTCCTACTTCTTTAATTTCATTCCCAATTGTTTTACGGAAAAAATAAAAGGTACTTAACATATCGAGAATCCCTTCAGGAACTTCATGCTCACCCGATTTTTGACTTATAACTTTATTTTCAGAATGCTGATAAGTAACTTCATTGTAATATCTGTAACTGCCTTCGCTAATATTTCTAATTGCCATTAATGGTAATCCGTTATCAGGATCAAAGAAACTTTCATAAATATCACGAACTTCAAAAAGCTTATCTGCTAATCCAATAGTGCTAGCCTTTGCTTTTGCATGATAAGTGTGTTCACCATTGTAAATTGAATCTTCAAGAAAAAAAGATGCTGATCCTGCGTTTAGCCATCCAAAATGGACAATATATACCAACTTCTCTCCAGAAACAAAAGGCTCTTCGTTTATAGGATAAGAAGCCATAAAACTTTTACTGCTAAGTAAAAGAAAGAGAAGAAATCCTGTTTTTATGACTTTAATTTTCATAAACTATTGTTTTGATAACCAAAACAAATATTATGCATTTATACCGATGATAAAATTTATTGTAGTACAAATACTCCTTAAATTTTTATATCGGCATAAACTATGTTTTTTAATTACATCAACAAAACTATTGCTACAAAAAGTTTATTTGAATATGTTCTTTTTTGGAACCGTAGCAACAAAATCTTTAAGATAAAAAGGCTCGAAATATGCAACATCTTCAAACTTTTCACTTTTAAAGTATTGATCTGAGATACTAGCCATAAATCGAGATGATGGATGAAAATCCTTAATAAAAACAGCATTTTCATGTTTAATGGTTTCGGTTATTTTTGAAGAACCATCACCAAAAAAAATCATTTTTTGTTTTTTCAAAATATCACTGTATGAATTTTCATCAATAATTTCAGCTTTTACTTCTCTTAAGAATTCGCCTTTGGAATTAAAAAAAGCTGAATACACTTCCATTCTACGAGCATCTATCATTGGAACTAAAGTAGTATTTTCTTCTTTCCTAACTTCTGTTTCAGAAACAACACCGTTAGCCATTGACTCAAGCGTATTTATTGCTATTAAAGGTAAATCCTTTGCGTAACATATTCCTTTTGCCGTTGAGACTCCAATTCGCAATCCTGTGTAGGATCCAGGACCTTTGCTAACGGCAACTGCGTCAAGATCATCAAAAGTGTAATTGCTTTCTTTAAGCCCTTGATCAATGAAAGTAGTTAGTAATTTAGCATGTGACTTTTGATCGTGGCTTTCTTTAAGTGCCAAGACTTTTCCGTCTTTTGATATACAAACAGAACAAACTTGAGTTGATGTTTCAATATTAAGAATTAAGGCCATACTTCACAATAACACTTTAATGAATTGGCGAAATTAATCTTTTTCCTTAAATAACTCTTCTTTCTTCACAACCTTAATAATCGAACCGTCTTTTAGTTTTCTTGAAATAGCACTATAAGGCGCAGTTATCACTTGATCTTCTTTAGTAAGACCTTCCATTATTTCGATATATTTATTGTCTTGAATTCCAGTTATTACTTCTCTTGTTCTTGCAGAATCACCCGAAACTACGAAAACAAGTTCAATAATTTTTTCGTCTATCTCAACCATTTCTCCTTTATTTTCGATTGAGTCAGCTCTGGTTGTTACAGTCTGAATTGGAATAGTTAAAATGTCAGATTTTGAATTTGTCTGAATATCAACCGACGCAGACATTCCTGGACGGAATGGATTTGGATTGTTTTTACCTACTAAATGTTGGTATGATTTCTTTAACAATAATACCTTAACATCAAAGTTGGTTACCTGATCGGTTGACATACCAGAAACATTAGCTGAATTAGCAATCTCCGTGATAATTCCTTTGAATGCTTCTCCCAGATAAGCGTCAACTTCAACAAGTGCAGTATCATTTAACTTTACTTTAACAATATCATTTTCATTAACATCTACTTTTACTTCCATTCTGTCCAAATCAGCAATTCTAAGTAGCTCAGTACCACTCATCATACTTGTACCAACAACACGCTCTCCTTTTTCAATGTTAAGCATAGAAATAGTACCACTCATTGGAGCGTAAATAGTTGTTTTTTTCAGATTTTCTTCTGCTTCAGATAAAGAAGCTTCAGCACTTTTTATAGAATATCCTGAACTTTCTACCGATTTCTTTGCCGCTTCTAATTCTGCAGTTACCATTTCAAATGATGATAAGGCTGTTTCATATTCTGCTTGCGAAATTGTCTCCTCTTCCCACAGTACTTTATTTCTTTCGTATGAATTTCTAGTCTGATTAAATTTAGATTTTATCTGTTCAAGAAATGCTTCAGAATTTGCCAAATTAGCTTTTGCTGAATTTAACGCAGCTCTTGCCCTATCAACAATAGAAATATATGTGTCAGGTTTTATTTTTAACAATAAATCTCCTTTCCTAACTTCCTCTCCTTCTTTAATATGCAATTCTACAATTTCTCCTGAAACATCAGGTGAAATTTTCACTTCAGTTTCCGGCTGAATTTTACCGCTTGCTGTAACTATTTCAGTTAAGGTTCTAATTTCAGGATTTTCTACACTTACTTTAATTTCTACTTTGCCACCAAACCATCCTGCTTTTTTCCCAACAACTGCCAATAGAATAAGAACAACAGCTGCAATCAGTAGGTATTTTAATAATTTATTGCTTTTCATATTAAATCAATTATTTAGAAATAGAATTAACAAATTTATGAAAACATAATTGTATTTAAAGATTAATTCATCCATTTTTTATCTTTTCACACTGCGAAAACTAATTGATATTAAATTTAAAAGATAAGTTTCCGTTTAATGAGATTGAAATTTTTGGATTAAAACTCATTTTGTTAATATTGCAAGATGCCGGAAAAAATAATTCAAGTTGAGAGTATTGGAAATGTTCGATTACGAAAAAATAAAAGATCAAAAAATGTAAGTATTACAATTCGACCGGAAAAAGGAGTTGTAGTAAACTTTCCATATTTTTTAAGCTATAAGTTTGCATTAAGTGTTGTCGAAAAAAAAAGGTCGTGGATACTAAATCATTTGTCAAAAATTGAAGAGTATAATAACAAAAGAACAATCTTTGATGAAACCAGTGTTTTTAATACCAGATATAGAAAATTGGTTGTAGGGAAAAATACTGGTGCCGATATAAAAACTAAAATAACTTCTGATTCTATACATATAACACACCCTGAAAATATTGAAGTTAACAATTTAAACTTTCAAGAAATAATAAAGGAAACAATAATAAAAGCGCTTCGAAAAGAAGCAAAAGAATTTCTGCCTGAACGAACTCTTTTCCTAGCAGAAAAATTAAATTTTAGATTCAATAAAGTTTTTATTAAAAATAATAAAACTCTTTGGGGAAGTTGTTCGGGTAGAAACAACATAAATTTAAACTTACATTTGCTTCGACTACCTGATCATCTTATTGATTATGTGATAATTCATGAGCTTTGTCATACTGTACAAAAAAACCATGGAAAGCATTTTTGGAAACATATGGACTCAATCCTTGGTGACTCAAAAAAAATATCAAAGGAACTACGAAATTATTCAATCCAACTTTATTAAGGTCGCAAGCCTAATATTTGCGCATCTTTTATTTGATTTTTTCCTAAATTAGTGTAAGTTTAAAGGTTATTTTCAATAAGACCTGAGTATGAAGATTAATGCAAAAATGCTGGCTTATATCCTTATAACTTCGATGCTAATTTTTATTGCATCAGTTGGGTATCTAACCATAAAATCAAGACAATTAATTTTAACAGAAGCGCGTGAAGTTGCGAACAAAAATGCACACGAGTATGCTAATCAAATAAAATCTGAACTAACTTCTGATTACAATATCACAAAAACCCTTGCTCAAGCAGGTCAGGCATTCCAATCTCTACCTTGGAATCAATGGAATAAAATATTTCTGGAAGAGCAACTTCATGTTATTACAGAAAATCCACATTATTTAGCAGTAGCAACAAGTTGGGAATTGAATTATATTGATCCAGAATGGGATAAACCATATGGTCGTTATCTAAATGGCTGGGTTCGAGACCCTGACGGTAGTATTAGTCAGGTTGAATTACGCTTAAATACAGATGGTGATGATATTACAGGTAATTACTATGCAATGAAATCTTCAGGAGGTTCGATGATAGTTGACCCAAAACTATGGTCGCCAACAGGAAAAGAAGAAGATCAATACATAAATACAAATATTTCTGTGCCAGTTAAGCCTGGTAATACCTTTGTTGGGCTTGCTGGATTAGATGTTGATTTAGAGCGCTTCCAGGTCCTTATAAAGAAAATAAAACCATTTGAAAATAGTTATGCATTTCTATTGTCTAATGATGGAACTTATGTTGCTCATGCAAATTCTGCGTTAATGGGCAAGCTAATTAGTACTGAAAATCCAGAGTTAAACGAGAAGTTTAATATTGTAAAAAATATTCAGGCAGGAGAAGGCTTTTCTTTTCTTCATAAGAACCAAAATAATGAAAGAGATTTTTATGTGTTTGCTCCTATTAAAGTAGAAGACATTGATACTCCATGGTCATTAGCAATTGTAGTTCCCAATAAAGTTATTACGTCAAAAGCAAGCACTATATTATATAAAGCACTGCTAGTTAGTCTTTTTGGGCTGTTATTACTAACTATTGTAATTTGGATAATTGCCAAAAACATCACTGATCCAATCATTAAGGTTACAGATATTCTTAAAAACCTTGCGCAAGGAAAAATTAGCGAATCGCTAATAATGAAAGTTAAAACTAAAGATGAAGTTGGTGAAATGACCCAAGCTTTAAATACATCTATTCGTGGATTAAATGACAAAGCTGAATTTGCTAATCAAATTGGAACTGGAAATATTGATTATAACTTAGAACTTGCAAGTGAAGAGGACATTTTAGGAAAATCTTTACTTAATATGCGAAGTAGTTTATTAAAAGCCAGAGCAGAAGAAGAAAAAAGGCACGAAGAAGATAAGAAACGACAATGGACAAACGAGGGCCTTGCTAAGTTTGCGGAAATACTACGTAACAATAATGATAATATTACTGTTCTTGCAAATAATATAATTAAAAATCTTGTTTATTATCTTAATGCAAATCAAGGAGGCTTGTTTGTACATAACGACCAAGTAAAACATGAAATTATATTTGAATTACTGGCAGCCTTTGCATTTGACACTGAAAAGTTTCTTAAAAAAGAAATTGAATTAGGTGAAGGCCTAGTCGGTACATGTGCATCTGAAAAACAAACTATCTATGTAACAGAAGTTCCACAAGATTATATACAAATTACATCAGGTCTTGGAGGAGCAAATCCTTCCTGTCTCTTGTTTGTTCCGTTAAAAATTGAAAATGATATTTTAGGTGTAATAGAAATTGCATCATTTAATAAATTTAAAAAGCACGAAATTGAGTTTGCAGAACTAGCTGCAGAAAGTATTGCTTCTGCCTTAAAATCAGTAAGAATAAATACTACGACTACGTATTTACTTGAACAATCGCAGCAGCAGGCAGAAGAAATGGCAGCGCAAGAAGAAGAAATGAGGCAAAATATGGAAGAGTTACAAGCAACTCAAGAAGAGTCTTCTCGTAAAAGTGATGAGTTTAGCGGAATGCTTCAAGGAATGGATCGATTTCTTTTAAAAGCAGAATTTAATCTTGATGCAACTTTGATAAATGCAAATGATCTTTTTGTTGACAAATTTAAATATAACCTAAGTGAGGCCATTGGAATGGAGGCTGAAGAGTTTATTGCAAAAAGAGATGTTACAAAATTTCAAAAAATACTTAATACTGTAATGAGCGGAAAATCTCATCATGAAATAACATATTTGAAAAGTAAAACCGGAGAAGAAATTAAATTAATCACTTTCTTCACCCCTTTGATGATAAATGAAATCTTTGAAAAGATCCTACTATTAGCAGTTGATATTAGAGATTATAAATAGTAGTATTTTATCGATATAATAAACTTTAATTCATTTTTAATAAAAATATTATCCGCATGAAACTTAAGTTAAGTTTAAAAAACAAAATGCAATTGTTTTTGATTTCTCTTTCAGTAATAATCTACGCAATTGCAATTGGATATATCAGTGTAAATGCAAAAAAAACAACATATAATGACTCTATAGAGTTAGTTAACTCAAGTGCAGAAAAATTTGCTTACAAGATTCAATCTGATCTTAATGAATATATGGCAGTTGTAAGAACTCTAGCAAATGCTTTTAAAGTTTACCAAGATATGCCAAGAGAAACTTGGGATCCTCTTTTTATTAAAATGTACGATAAAGTATATCGCGATAATATGGTTTTCTATAAACTATGGGACAGTTGGGAACTAAATGTAATTGATCCAGAATGGAATTTGCCTACAGGAAGAATAGCGAATGTTTTTTCAAGAGTAAATGGATCAGTATACCAAAAACAGGATGTTAGAAGTTTAGATGGTGATCCTGAGGTGTATGCTAATATTAAGAATCAAGCAAGGGAAATGGTTTTACCAATATATTTTGATGTTTTTACAGATGAAGGCGAAACCTCAAAGCTTATGACAAGTCTTGTAACTCCAATTCAGATTGACAATGAATATATCGGAATGGTTGGTATTGACTTGATTCTTGAAAGATTCCAGAAGATGGTTGAAGAAATAAAATTAAGTCAGTTTACAGGAAGTTATGCCTTTTTAATAAATGAAGAAGGTAAGTTTGCCGGTCATCCACAAACTGAGTTATTAAATCAATATGCTGCATTCAATTTAGAATCTGACGAAAAATTTGATTTTCTTGAAACTATAAAGGAAGGTAATGAGTTTAATCTTATATCAAAAGATGAAAATGGTAAGCTTCACTACATATCAGTAGCACCAATTAATATTGGAAGAACAAATACTCCTTGGTTTTTAGGCGTTTCTGTTCCTGTACACTCAATAATGGCTCAAGCAGATAGAAACTTTATGATATCGCTTCTTGTAGGAATAGTTGGAATTTTGCTTCTAAGTTTTGCAATTTACATAATAACCAAAAACATCTCTGATCCAATTCAGGAAATTACAGAGTTTCTTAAGAAACTAGCAATTGGTCAGACTGACACAAAGTTTGAGATGGATGTTAAATCTGGAGATGAAATTGAAGAAATGACCTTAGCACTTAAAAGTTCAATTGAAGGTTTAAACTTAAAAACCGATTTTGCTAATAATATTGGAAAAGGAAATTTAACATACGAGTTTAATGTATTGAGCGAACAGGATAATTTGGGAAAAGCCTTGGTTAATATGAGAGACAGCCTTAAAAAAGCACAAGATGATGAAGATACCAGAAAAACTGAGGATGAAAAGAGAAGATGGGCTAATGAAGGATTGGCAAAGTTTGCAGAAATATTAAGACAAGATAATGATAATCTTGACAAGTTATCAAATGAAATAATAAAGAATTTGGTTTATTATATGGATGCTATTCAAGGCGGCCTTTTTGTTCTAAATGATGAAGATAAAAATAATATTTTTCTGGAAATGGTTGCAGCATTTGCTTTTGACAGGAAAAAACATCTTGAAAAAAGAGTTGAGTATGGTGACGGACTTGTTGGTTCAGTAGCAATTGAAAAGGAAACCACTTATATTGAGGACATTCCAGATGAGTACATTAAAATAACATCAGGTTTAGGTGGAGCAAATCCTGGTTCCTTATTGCTTGTTCCATTGAAACTTGAAAACAATGTTTATGGTGTAATAGAAATCGCATCATTTAATAAATTTGAAAAATACAATATTGAATTTGTAGAAAAAGTAGCTGAAAATATTGCATCTACATTGTCTTCAGTAAAGATAAATATTCAAACAAATGAATTACTTGAGAAATTCCAACAGCAATCTGAAGAAATGGCTGCTCAAGAAGAAGAAATGCGACAGAACATGGAAGAATTACAGGCAACACAAGAAGAAGCCGGTCGAAAAAATGCAGAAATGGAAAGTTTTCTACACGCTCTTGAAAAATCAAGTTCTGTGGTTGAATATAGTCCTGAAGGATTTATTACTAAAGCAAATGATATCTACCTTAACCTTCTAAACTTAAGACGTTCCGAAGTACTAGGATCCCATCATTCAGAAAAAATGGAATTTACCGATAAACAAAGAGCTGAATATGATCTGTTCTGGAATGATTTAAAAACTGGACATACACGAAAGGAGAAAACTAAATATATTGTTGGCGGAAATGAACTCGTATTTATAGAAGTTTACACTCCTATTCTGGATGAAAATGGCACTGTTAAAAGAATTCTAAAAATATCAAATAACATAAGTGAGTTTAACGAATAAAATCCTTACAATATGAAAATAAGGCTAAAAATTCAACAAAAAATTCAGCTTTTCATTATCTCGGCGTCAGTTATTATTTACTTTATAGCGGTTGGTTATATTAGTTTCAATGCCCGAAAAATGGCATATAACGATGCTGTTGAAAAAACAAACAGTTACGCTAAAGAAGCAGCAAAAGATATAAAAGCCCAGCTTGATGCTGATATGGGTGCTGTTAAAGCGCTTTCTGATGCTTTTCGTATTTATAAAAACTTTCCCATAAACGACTGGCAAAGTTTAATTCATTCAATGTATATAGATGTTTATAAAAATAATCCTCACATATATGGCTTATGGGATAGCTGGGAATTAAGCATGATAGATTCCACCTGGAATAAAACTCATGGAAGAATTAGTCATTCGTTTTGGAGAGAAAATGGCGAACTAAAAGATTTGCAGGAATTAAGAAGTATGGATGGTGACTCTGAATTATATTTAGAAACAAAGTCAACTTTAATTCCTTCAGTAAATGAGCCTTATGAGGACGCTATTACTACTGGAAAATCCGAAACTTTATTAATGACAAGTCTATGCGCTCCATTAGTTGAGAATGGAAAATTTGTTGCTGTTGTGTCATTTGATATTACCCTTGTGCAATTACAAGCAATAGTTGAAACTATTCATCCATATGATGGTAGTTATGCATTTCTTTTATCAAATAAAGGTATAATTTCAGGGCATCCAGAAAAAGAGCTTCTAAACATTCCTATTGATGAGGTTTTTGAAGATGATAATGATCTATATAATATTAAGACCAATATTGAGGATGGTATACCATTCGCTTATACAAGTAAGGACAAGAATGGTATAGAAATTTACTACACTTATGCCCCAATAAATGTAATTTATACTGATAATCCCTGGTCAATTGCTATTTCAGTTCCTGTAAATGTAATTATGGCCGAAGCAAATAAGAGTTTCAAAATTTCTTTGCTTGTTGGAATAATTGGAATTCTGGTGTTAGTTCTTGTTATAGCTATCATAAGTAAAAATATTACCAATCCTCTTACAAAAATTACAGAACTACTTAACAGCATCGCAAAAGGGCGTGTTGACGAGAGCATGAAAATTACTATTGAAACCGGAGATGAAATTGAAGAAATGACAAATGCCCTGAATAGTTCTATTGATGGATTAAACAAAAAAGTAGATTTCGCTAATAACATTGGGCAAGGTTTATTAAATCATGAATTTGATGTACTTAGTAATGATGATATATTGGGGAAATCGCTTATTGATATGAGAAATAGCCTTGTTAAAGCCGACGAGGAAGATGAAAAACGAAAACTTGAGGATGAAAAACGTCGTTGGGCTAACGAAGGTTTAGCACAATTTGCAGATATTCTTCGTCAGAATAACGATAACATTGAAAATCTGGCCACAGAGATTATTATGGGCCTTGTAAATTACTTAAAGGCTAACCAAGGTGGATTATTTATTCTTAATGATGAGGATAAAGAAAACGTTTATTTTAACCTTCTTTCGGCATTTGCTTACGATAGAAGAAAATACATGGAAAAACATATTCAGTTAGGCGAAGGATTAATTGGAACTTGTGCTATTGAAAAGAAAACTGTTTTTATGACAGATATTCCTCAGGATTATATGGAAATTACTTCTGGCTTAGGTAGTGCTAATCCTGGAAGCTTACTTATTGTTCCTTTAAAATTGGAAGACAATGTGTTGGGTGCACTTGAAATAGCTTCTTTCAATGTATTTGAAGATCATGAAATTGAGTTTGTTGAAAAGCTAGGTGAAAGTATTGCTTCTACCTTGTCGGCTGTAAGAATTAATATTCAAACTTCTGAATTACTTGAGAGATCACAGCAACAAGCTGAAGAAATGGCTGCTCAGGAAGAAGAAATGCGACAAAACATGGAAGAGCTTCAAGCTACTCAGGAAGAATCAACACGTAAAGGTACGGAAATGGAAGGCTTAATTGAGGCATTGAATACGTCAAGCTATGTTTTAGAATATAATCTGGAAGGAATCATTCAGTATGTAAACGATAATTATCTTAATTTACTTGCTCTTACTAAAGAAGAAGTTATTGGAACACACCACTCTGGAAATATGGAGTTTACTGAACAACAAAAAGCAGAATATGATAAGTTCTGGAGAGATTTAAGAGCAGGAACAGTGATGAAAGAAACAACCG
>Ga0209692_10001613_pt1 | contig 29601 bp, 17 predicted proteins | sample tdDd472_FD_187129 | JGI IMG/M metagenome (GOLD analysis project Ga0209692, IMG submission 187129) | Marine sediment microbial communities from the Atlantic coast under amendment with organic carbon and nitrate - tdDd47.2 (SPAdes)... | ecosystem: Environmental > Aquatic > Marine > Coastal >... | reverse complement strand
CACTCCATTATTTAGAAGGAAAGCGTTTGCTTCGGCCAAATCAATATCATTCTTCGTAAAGAGTGTAATACGAGGAGGCTTTACTTTGTCACTGCCTTCCACCGCTAACACCTGTTCGTCATCACTACCGTATTTTTCAAGTAATATCTTTTCAATAAAGGGCAAACTTATCATCTCACCGGCAATCTTTATAAAGCGTTTTAGCCTACCGGTAATAAACAGATAGCCATCATCATCAATATAGCCTAAATCACCTGTTTTGTAATACCGTTCGCCATTAATCACTTCAAAAGGCTGTAACTCCGGCTGATTAAGGTAACCGTCAAAAACATTGGGTCCTTTGGCATAAATCATACCTGCTGTATTAACCGGCAGAATTTGCTTGGTATCTATATCAACAACAATTCCGGTGATGTCGGGAAGGAATTGTCCTACACTATTAATCTTTTGTTGCTGCTGAGGATTAATGGTTAGAACAGGTGCGCATTCGGTTATACCATAACCTTCTAATATTAGTCCATTATTGGTTATGGATTCAAATTGTGTTTTTAATGCTTCTGGCATGGCTTCAGCCCCTGATATAGCATACTTTACAGATTTAAACTCATAAGCCGATCCTTCAGAAAGCAAGAGCTTCAGAAAGCTTGGTGTGCCAACTAGTATATTCGCTTTGATGTGTTTCATTATTCGAAGCACTTCGCGGCCATCCGTTGGGTTAGGTGTATAACCTACTTTAACAGCAGTCATCAGTGGCATAATATTGAGTACCGTAAATCCAAAACTATGAAAGGGCGGTAGAAAGGACAGAAAGGTCTGGTTATTGTCAATTTCTATCATTTTAAAAGCACTCGCCATATTGCGTACAATATTTTTGTGTGTTAGGGGTACTGCTTTTGGCATGGCTTCACTGCCTGATGTAAAGAGTATTACAGCTGTTTCGGGTGTTCGTTTGGTTGAGATTAGTAGTTGAGGGAGCTTTGCTTTTAACGCACCTTTGAGCTTGGTGATTAAACTTAACTCAGCTACCTTTTTCTCTAAAAGAATGATTTTATCTTTCAGACTATCAGGTAATTGTTCTTCTATTTTGTCAATAAAAGCACCCGCTGATAAAATGCTTGTAATACCCGTTACCTCAATGCAATGTTGCAGTACTTTTTTACCTACTGTCCAGTTAAGCATAACTGGTGTTTTACCTGCCAAATAACATGCGGCAATTAATAGGGTAGTGCTTTGTAGGGCAGGTAGCATAATGCCTACGTTTTGGGCTTTCACTTCTTTCTTTAGCAGTTCAGATACCACACATGCTTTAAGAAAGAATGTTTTTCGATTGGTTGAGCCGAGCATAGCATCATAGCAAAACGGATCATTTGTGTTTGTAGTAAATGACGCGATGAACTGCTCAAGAATCGTTTGATCTTCTCTGATGGTTAACCTGCTCTGCTGTGAGAGAGCTTTGTATAGGTCAGATGGTTTTAAATCTTTATCACTCGTAAATTTACCCATAGCCACCAAACAGAGGTCGGTAATGGTTTTGATCTCATTGATTTGAGGAGCAGAGAAGGTCGAAAATGAATTTTCAACTTCAGAGATAATTTCAACAATATTTAAAGAGTCAGCGCCCAAATCAAGTTGAAGGAAATGTTCTTTTTTTATTTCATCTTTGAAATCAAGGATATTCGCAACAATTTCGTTGACTTTATTGAATGTTTCTTCAGGTATAATGTAGCCGTTGATATTGGTTTGTTTTGCTTGTTTTTCTGATCCTACAATACTAACTGGTAGTTTTCTTTTTAGTTTGGGTGCCAAAAAATGATACTTCAGAAATTGTACTTCAGCTTCACCATGAATATTGTATACGCTTTCTAAATATTGATTAAAAGTGCCTTTGTTTAATTGGCTCTGAGTTTTAGCCTTTTTAGTAATGTTCTCAATTTCAATGCAAACCTTTCTGCGTGGCATGAAAAACAGCAGGTTAAGAAAAGTAAGACTGATGCATTTAAGTAAAACGGAAAAGAAATTTGGTGATTTTCCAGTCCAGGCTTTTGACCATCGGCTGCCCCATAATCCTGTTATACGAACGGCGATGACTTCAGTGTTATCAGGTAAATCCTTGACAACACGATAGGCACTTTGTTTATTAAAAATGCGCTCATAGCCTTGTCCTGCTATTTGGCCACTAGGATAAAGGACTATGTTCTTATTTAAATCAATGCCCTTATTAATGGCTTTGTTAATTTGCTCCAATACATTGGTGTTGCGGCTACCCGATTCTAAATCACTTACTCTAACCGCTCCCCATGAGGAAAACAATGTTTTAGCCACAGGCATATCGTAATATCCTGCTGTTACAACTGGTACGGCCGTGGTAAAACGATAAAGGTTGGCAAAAAGTAAAATAGGGTCCATCACAGCCTGGTGGTTTGGTAATACCAGTTTAGGTGCTGAGCTTTTAAGCAAGTGCCCATTTTTAACACGTACCTTATACCTGGCGCTTAAAATAAATCGCAGAATAGCAAAGAAGGCACCAGTAATTTTAAGTATTATAGGATGATGTTGTTTCATAACAATGAGGATTGGATTATTTCAATTGTCGTGCACCGGGTATTCTCAACCACGAAACGATTGTGATAAGCAAAGTAATTGCAGCCACCGCTCCAAAAACCATTAAGGAGCTGGCCATTGTTTCAACAAGGCCAAATAGTCCTGCTGATAACAAGATAAAGGTGAATAACATCAGGTTATTGTAGGCCAAAATAAGGCCGAGTTTCCGACCTTGTACACGATCTTGAATAAAGGCATTTAATGGAATTTTAAATACACCGGCAAAGAACGCTGTTAACACAATCAAAATGGCAAATAAAGTAGTTGGCGGATTCAGAATGAAGATGAGGGATACACAAATTAACATGCCTAATCCGCCGATTGGTACCAAATGCATTTTAACCTGCTTGTTGGATATTACGCCTGTAACATAGCATCCTGAGCCAATTCCTATGGCTACCAATGCCATAATAGTACTTGTTGCTGTATCAGATAAATGAAGCATATTTCGACAGTGCACCGTAATGTTCATTTGTAAGAGAGAGCCAATTGCCCAAAATGTAGCCAATGACATGATAACAATGTTTAAGCCTTTAACTTGTTTGCTCCATTTGTATGATCGGATTAGAAAAAGAATTGGATTAAGGGTGGTTTCATCTTCATCATCGGGTACACTTTCTTTAGGTGCTATTTTTAAACTTAATAGCCAACCTAATACAGCAAAGAAGAGAAGTGCACAGCATATAATTATGGTTCGATGAGGAGCTAAAAGATCTATTTGACTTATATCAGAGCTAACACCCGCAACATAAGTTCCGATAAGTACCCCCATAAAGGTTAACATTTCCATGGATCCCGTTCCAAACGAGATTCCCTTTTTTCCACCTATATCGCGAATAATACCATATTTAGCAGGTGAGAATAAACAGCTTTGTAATCCCATTAAAAAAATGGCAAACATGGTAATCACAACACTATGCGTGATAAAACCAAGTGAAGCAATCATCATAATGGGTATCTCAAATAATTTGGCGCGTTGTATAATTCTGGCTTTAGAATGGTCGCGTGCCAGCTTACCTGCAATGGGTGAAAAAAGGATGTATGGTAAAACAAATAACGCCGATGCCAGCATGATAACTATGGACTCTTTATCCTTCATCATCCAAGTTGTACTGATAAAAAAGACTAAATATTTGAGGTAGTTATCGTTAAGAACACCAAGGAAGTTCGTGATAAAGAGTGGTAACCAGTTGTTTTTTTGTGCTTTACTCATAGTTTTGATTTTAGGTTATTCGCTGCCAAAGATCAAGCTTCGGCAGCGAATAGTTCTACAAATATAGATAACCAAATTTTATGTGCACTGTCATCGCAAATTAACGCTCATTTATTTGGCCTATAAGCTCTCATCAGGTGCTTCTATAGGTTTAAAGCTGTCTTCTTTGTCGAGCCATTGTTTGTTAATATGAGCAATACCTAAGGTGACTAAACCTATTATTAAGAGGAATAGCATTTTACTTACATTGGCTTCGCCTGACAGATCCCAAAAGAATACCTTTAATGAGGTTAGTATTAGTACTACTGATCCCATAATGCGAAAGGCAATTGCTTTAGTATGCGATCCCCATAAAAAGATAAATAAGGCATACACAATGTAAGCGATAGATATAGCTAACGAGCGATCCATAAATTCAATATTGTATGCGATCCACAGGTTTTTAATTTGTATGGTAAACAATCCTGCTACAATAATATTCGAAGCTAATGCAAACAGCGTACTTAAGCCTGTATTATTGTCTTGTTCTTTTTTGCCAACGTAAAAACCAAAGGCTGCTAAGGACATCCAGGTGATGGCTCCTGCATTAAAAAATGGTAAATATTTAATGCCAAATAGTTCAATCCATTGTACATCCCATGCCACAGTAAACCAGTAAATGATAAGCATTAACCATGCTGCATAACTGATGTAAACTAATTCAAGTGTTTGTGTAAATCGGGCTATTGAATATGTGCCTATTACAACTAATAACCAAAGCATAGTGGTTACAACAAACTCTAATCCATATACGCTCATTGGCTTAATATTGGCCGCCGAAATGGCAAAAAGAATAAGTCCAAAACAAACGTATATAATCGAAGGGAAGGCGCTTTTATTTGATAGCATGTAAATGAACACAGAAACAGCCATAAAAGTGAATCCAACAATGAGTAATGGAACTGTGAATGAAATATTGAAGCTACCTAAAATGTAAATCGACCAGAAGATAAACAACATTGTATTTATCAAACTGAGATATAGATTCCATCCTGTAAAACGATCGTTTTCTTTATATGAAGCATAAATAATACCACCCATGTAACAAATAAATAATGAAGCTGCATAGAAGAAGGGACGTCCCCATGAAAGCGGATCAAAATAAATAAAATAAGTGGCATAAATTAAAACTGTGATACCAAAGGTCATGGCTCGTAATTCTGTCCATCGTTTTGAAATACTAACGTAAAGCGAACCGATATTTAGAATAAACACATAGCCAAAAAGTAATAAGTCGTGATGAGCCTGAGCTTTCATAAAAAGAGGTGCAAGTAATCCACCCATAATACTGATAAAAATAAGGCCTCGTAAATTGTATCTGTAACTTAAAAATGTGGTTAAAGCTGTAATGGCTAATACAGAAATAAAAGTAATGTTGTATGGCCAGGTAATGTCATTACTAAAAGCCACATACGAAAAGGTGGCGTAAATAGCACTCATACCCGTTCCGGCCAATAATTGGCATGTGTTCAGGTTACCCTTGCGGTAGTAGCTGTAACCGGCAAACAATAAAGTTGTGCCAATGGCAAAACCTGCAAGTAAGCGTAGTTCAGTAGGAAACCATCCTGATTCAAAAGCGATTTTAAGAAAATAGGTGAATGATGAAAACAAGAACAGAATGCCTAAAGAGGTTATCCAGTGTTTCTTAATTAATTCAATCATAACATTAAAATTTGGGTTAAACATTATTAAATGATGGATCAAACTTACAACCCAAACAAAGGTGATTGCAAACCAGTATGCGTTAATAACAGACTTTTGAAAAGTTGAATAAATATTGTAAAATTGCATGAGTGCAGGTATTGTTATGTAATATAACAGACTTTTAAAAGTTGAAAAATGGATGCTTTATTACAAATAATTCAAACCTTTTCGAAAAGTGATGTATCAGAGTTTACGTCTTTTATTAATCGACAAAAGCATAAAAGAAATAGAAAGGATCTGGAGCTGTTTTGGCTTTTTCAGAAGGAAGGGGCTTTAAAGCAGGAAGAGGTTTTAATGCGCTTATATCCTGATGGTAATAGGGTAGCGTACCATGCCTTGCGAAAAAAGCTCATAAAACATTTATGCGATTATATCTTTTTTAAGCAATTACGAGAGGATGATACCGCTGAAACACAAATTGCGGCCTACATCAGTTTAGCCAGGTATCTAATGGATTATGGTATCATCAGCTCTGCGTGGAAGTACTTAAAAAAAGCTGAGCAAATGGCTGTTAATGCGGAGCTATTTTCTTTAGCTAACCAAATATTAAGGATACAACTTGAAATGCCATTGAGGGAGTTAAATCAAGAGATTGACCAACTCATTGATAAGAAGGAAAAGTATTTTAAGTTAGCCATCGAAGATGATCGGGCAGATACTGCCTATAAAATCATACAGTATTATTTAAAAACATCAAAAACTCAGTTTGATGGACCTGATATGCATATGGTTATCAAAAAGACACTTAGTGATTATGAATTGAATAAGGCTTTATCGCGCCGTCCATCCATGGTATATAAGCTAATGTCAATCGCCCGTAGTGCAGCTAAATCGGGTAAAGACTATTACAGTTTTGAGCCGCTCTTATTAAGTTATTATACAAAAATGGAGCTCAGTCATCAGCCCAAAGCAAGGGATAAAGTGTACGTGGCTCGCTTGCAATACATGATTGCTCACACCTTGTTTCGTAATAAGAAGTTTGCACAGTCGTTGGATTACCTGCTAATACTCAGGGAGCAGTTGCGGGGTATTGTACGCACTGAGTATGTTAAGCTGTTACCACGTTTTACACAGTTGTTTTGCGCTACGCGATTTTTTACCGGTCATATTGATGAGGCCATTCGCATCGCTGATGCTACATTTATGGAAAAGCTAAAGCTTCAGCCTGAAGATGTACTTAATTTAAAACTCAATCAGGCGATTTACCATTTCTTTAATAGAGACTTTAAGGTTGCAGCCAGAATTTTGATATCTATTGGACATAGTAATACCTGGTGCACAAAAGTGGCCGGCGTAGAGTGGGTCATTAAAAAAGATCTTCTTGAGATTTTTATTCAGTTTGAATTGGGGCATCTGGATATTGCGAGTAATAAGGTGCGCTCTATACTTCGTCAGAAAGACCGTTTTGTAACGTTACCGCAGTTTGAACGTGTTATGGTCTTTTTAAAATTAGTCAAACTAGTTATTGATGATCCAAGTGTAGCTGAGACAGCAGATTTTGACAGGGCAGTAGAGCAGGGCTTTGATTGGATTCCGATTGAACGTGAGGATTTACATGCTTCGGTTTATTATGCATGGTTGAAATCTAAAATTGTTAAAGCAGATGCCTATACGGTTTTGCTTGATTTAATATCGATAGAGCACTAAATAGAGGTATTATTGTATTTTTGCATCTTGTTGAATGAGTGGTTATGGTAAAAATTAATTTGAGTGCTAAACAACGTATTGATGAGTTTGAACTTCCTAAAGGTGTTAAAATCATCAATATTGTTGTATCTCGAAGTAAGTGTAAAGATGTGTTACTGGAATTGATTGATGCAGATGGAAAAGCAAAAGGGAAGCCTTTGGATAAATACTTGCCTCAGATCAAGCAAAAGAATATTAAGCGTTTGCGTTTTATGATGAATGACTTTAGTACACAGCCTATTGAAATTAAACTATCATGGAAATGAACCGTATGAAGATGCCTTTTGTTACTTTAATTTTAGTCGTGTTAATGAGTTGTATTCAAACCAAAGAAAGGCATCAGCTACGGACTGGTGATGTTCTATTTCGTGGCAGACAGTCAAGTGAATTGTCGCAAGCCATTGATGAGGTTACTCAAACCGGTAATGATCAACATTATACCCATATGGGAATTGTAGAACTGTATAATGATACAATATGGGTTATTCATGCTACTCCTGTCAAAGGCGTATGTAAAGAGACTTTAACTCAGTTTTGCTTATCAGGACAAGACTCAACAGTGATTGGACATTACCGAATAAATGGCATTGAAGAGGAATTAATAACATCTGCAATTGATAAAGCTTATTCAACACTGGGTCAGCCTTACAATTACAGCTATATACTGGAAGATGAAGGATACTATTGCTCCGAATTTGTTTATGAGTTATTTGTATCTGATTCAGTATTCAAGCTGGAACCTATGACATTTATTGATCCATCAAGTAGGAATTTTCATCAAGGATGGGTAAAGCATTATAAGAGTTTAGGGATTGATATTCCTGAAGGTCAACTTGGTTGTAATCCAAATGGAATGGCAGCTTCCGATCAATTAGAATTTTTAGGATTTATAAAAAATTAGAACATGGGTATATTAAGAAATATTAAAAGTGACTACGAAGTTTACGAGAGTATAGCATTAAACTGTTTGGTGGCTATTGAACGAGATGATTGTAAGCAAATTAAAGCCTATCGCAAAAAATATAAGGGGAAAGAGCCCTTGCCAAGTGAATTAATTAAGGGGTATAAGTTTGTGATGGATGAAGAGTTTGACTCCTTGAAAATTGATTTCTCAGCGCAATTGAAATTTGAGATTAAAGATCTCAATAATGTAAAGGGCTAAACTTTAGTAAAAGTTTGGTGTTTAATCCTTGTTTGCTTTTTACATATTAACATCGAATTATGAAACAATTAGTGCTTAGTATAGCAAGTATTTATGGGGGGTTATCAGTTATATTTGGAGCATTTGGTGCCCACGCACTTAAGAAAGTCTTATCCGAATCGCAACTGCAAAGTTTTGAAACAGGTGTAAAATATCAAATGTACCATGCAATCGTTTTACTGGTCGTAGGTTTCTTTTTTACTTTTGAATCGCGCTTACAAATAAGTATGGGTTGGAGCTTTATTGTTGGAACCTTTTTATTTTCTTTTAGTATTTATTTGTTGAGTTTATCATCTATTTTAGGTTTAAATGTCCGTTTCTTAGGTCCTGTTACACCATTGGGTGGTTTATTTATGGTGGCAGGCTGGTTTCTTTTACTTGCTGTAATTATTAAAGAGTTGATATAACAAATGCATTGGTGGTTAAGACAATTATCATAACCACCAATGCAATGTATTTAAGAACAATGTTGTCCTAATTATTTTCCACTCAAGCCATGTAGGCTCTTACTTTTTTCTACAGTCAAAAAAGTAAGCAAAAAGTCCGCCGGCTGCCCCCATCTCACTCAAAAAACTAGGATTCATGACTGAAATTGTTTTAAACTCACACTTTTTCGTTCCTTAAAGTGCTCAAACAGAAAAACGATTTTTAACCGTCATATCAACCCTGTTTTTTGGCTCACTGGCTGAGGCCGGTTGGCAACAAGTCTTTTCGAGCATTAAATAAAAACGTTTAGGACGCTATTGATTTAGAACTAAAATTTAGTAATTATAGCCAGGTTGTTTTCATCAATTGATTGTTCAAATGATTTCAATTCAACAAGTTCTAAATATTTATCTAGGCTTTGGTGCATTAATTCCACCTTTCCTTGTTGTTCATAGTTACGAGCTTGCCAAAATGTTATTGATAAATCGTCAGGTTTGTATTTCGATGCTGAGATAAGATGGTATTCTGCAGTCCTGCATTTTCGATTGATTTTTTTAACCTTTTTACTTGCCGCCATAAATTGATTATTCTCAATTTGGTTGACTGCATAGTATTGCTTTATAGCAAGATTAAGGTAGTTAATAGCCATTTGATTATGGTTTGGATTGCCTGGTGCATCAAATTTAACAAACACCTTTTTGTTCATTTCAGATGCTTGCCCATTTATTCGACCCGGAAGCCACATGTTATCTGTTTGACTTAATATATCCACAACTGATTGATCTATAGTTCTAGATACAGAATTTGTTACATTTAGATTTGTAATACTTGCATCAGCATTAACCGTAAATTCAACGGCAACAACACCTTCTTCAAATAAGGAATTGTCTTCCGTTAGGTAATTCAGTTCTTTTGTCAGATAAGAGATAAAAAGGGATTGTGAATTTTCAGTGCTTCCCATTTCTCCAACAAATACAGGCGGTTCAACAATCGTTTCAAGAATAAACTTCTGCTTAATACGTTCTTCTTGCGCGGTTACACTTAGCGTAAATAGCGCTACAAATACTATAATACCTATTTTTTTCATAACACAATATTTTTAATAAGACAGGTTTGATCCTGTAGACAGTTTTAATGCCATGACCTGTAACTCTCAGTTGTTTAATTAAAAAGGTTATTTCATTATTAATGTAATAGTTCAGTAATGAACGTTTTGGTGTATAAGAATGAACAGTTGTGTTGAAAAAAGAGAATTAATATTGGATTCTTTGGTGATGAATGATCTGCTATTTGAATAACTAGAGTACTTTATGCAACATGATTTAGCGATCAAGTTTTTTGCTTTTGCCAATGTCAAAGTGTATTATTGTGATGACTGGGGATACTGCTAAGTATGGGAATATCATTTTTAAAAAAGGAGTGACTCCAATAGAGGATACTTTAAGATAAAATTGAAATTACATTGCACTGAGTTGGTGTTGAGGTATTTGTGTTTAAAAGAATAAATAGATAAATAATGAAAGTTTTTGTTTCTGGCTGTTTTGATATGTTGCATAGTGGGCATGTAGCCTTTTTCAAAGAAGCAGCGCAATATGGTGATTTGCATGTTGGTATAGGTTCTGATGATACGATTGTTGACTTGAAAGGGAGAGAGACGATTAATTCAGAACATGAGCGACTTTATATGGTAAAATCGATCAAGTACGTTCATGATGCCTGGATAAATAAAGGTAAAGGAATATTGGATTTTAAAGAGGACCTGGAGCAGTTAAAGGCAGATAAGTACGTTGTTAATGAGGACGGTCATTCGCCTGCTAAAGAAGATTTGTGCAATAAATTAGGTGTCGACTATATCGTTTTAGAGCGTACACCTGAAGCAGGTTTACCTACGCGCTCAACTACACAAATTCGCAGTGATGTAAGCAGTCAATTACCTTATCGTTTAGATTTGGCAGGAACATGGGTGGATCAACCCTATATCTCAAAAATATGTCCTGGTTGGGCCCTTACTATCTCTTTAGAACCCATTATAGAATATAACGAGCGCAGCGGCATGTCAACTTCAACACGAAATGCAGCAAGAAGGTTGTGGCCTAAGCAGTTACCTTTAGAAAAACCCGAAAAACTTGCAGAGATTTTATTTCGCTATGAAAACAAACCAGGCAATAATTTAGTTTCTGGAGCACAGGATTCAATTGGGATTTGTATTCCGGGTTTGTCGCGTCATTATTATGATACGGAATATTGGCCTCAGAAAATAGAGAAGGTATACGATGAGGCTATTTTAAACTGGCTTGAAGAGCATCTTTATTTAGTAACACTATGGCCGCGTCCTGAAGGACTTGACCTACTATCTGATACATGCTTTAGCGAAGAAAATATACAGCAACTAACCACTGCTAGTGAACACTGTTGGGAGGCTATTTTGAATAAGGATTTACCAGCTTTTGGTAAGGCCTTTAAGTCCTCGTTTGAAGCACAGACAAAAATGTTTCCGAATATGTTGAATGATGAAATAGAACGTGTTATTGAGCAATATAAAGACACAGCCATTGCGTGGAAGTTGTCGGGAGCAGGTGGTGGAGGTTATCTGGCTCTTGTTTCGGAAGAGCCCATTAAAAATGCAATGAAGATTAAAATTAGGAGATGGGCTTTGTAGCGCGAAATCTTTCATTGACTTCAATTGCATAGTGGATTATTTCATACGAAGGAAACACCAAAGATTGTAAAGAAAAGATACTTTATTCCTTTTATTGGCACCACAAGTTTGTTTGCTTTGTGGAGCTTTGGCAACGATAACATAAACCCTATGGGAGCGTCTTTGCCGGAATAGTCTACTTTTTGTATTGTTTAAAGAAAGACCAAATATCATCACTTAAATTGATATCCATATTGCCCCAAGCACCTGGCCAGTCATGACCACCATTAATAACTTTATAAAATAGAACTTGCTTTTTTGTTTTTGCATTTAGATATTGTTCGCGCAATATGAAACTACTGTCTTTGAGACTTTTATTAGGAAGTGTGTCAATATTTACTGATGAGCAATTAAGTGCATTCGCCCAAAAGTCTATGGTGTACGGTATACTTTGATAGGCTCCCCATCCATCTTTATTATTTGGATCACCATCATAGTTTGTAATCACATCGTTTGTGCCAAACGTGGCAAATATGGGCATGGTATTATTTGTATCACAGTCATTAAAGAATCCATCAAGCATCATACCGGCAACGGGGGCTATTGCCGAAAAGATATCGGGGTGCCTGCAGGCTAATAAATAGCACATCTCGCCACCGTTAGACATTCCCGTAAGAAAAATATTTTGCGCAGATAATAAGTATTTCTTTTGAAGGTGATCTACAAGTTTTACAATAAAGTCAACATCATCTGTTTTAATATCTGCGTGGAAATCATAACCGACGTTCCAAAAAGTATTAGATTTTTTGTCTTTAGTACCTTGTGGATAAACCACGGCAAAATTATTTGCTTTTGCCAATGTATTAAATTTGGAGTAATCCATTATTGTCTCGGCATTACCCGTAAAGCCGTGAAGAGCCACTATTAAAGGAGAGTTTATAGGTAAATTAGTCGGACTGAAATATATATATTCCCTTTCAATTCCTTTATGTAAATAATTACCAAATACTACTTCTGATGTTTGACAATAACAGGCAGTTACAATAAATATCAATATTGTGGTAATAGCGTATGTCTTTAGTTGCATGTGTTCTATTAAGGTTGATGCTTTTGAGTTATATGGGTATGGTTTGACTCAAAGGTTACTGCTGAAATTTACTTTTATAATACCATATAAGTTTAGCTATAATTCATCTATTATTCCATAAGTAATAGCTTGAAATTTTTCATGAGTTTTATGTGCATTACTCGGATACATTTGAAGTAATAAAACAGCAATATAGTCTTGTTTGGGATCGACCCAACTATAGGTGTCCCAAAAACCGCCAAAACCATATGATCCTAATCCCATTGGACCTTCTGCTGCACCTTGTTCATTGGTCATCCATGCGGCAAAACCTTGGTCATAACCACCATCATCTAGTTTGGTTTGTTTAGATAACATCATTTCAATGTAGCGTTTACCTAATATTCGTTTATTATTGAAGTAACCACCTTCTTTAATCATTTGAATAAAATCGCCGTAGTCCTTTGCTGTAGAACACAAATCAGCACCTCCAGAGAAGTATTGTCTGCGTTCAAGTTTTGGATATAGAGTGTCTGGATAGGCAGTTGGAATGAGTTGAGTCCCATTCTCATTTGGCTGATAAGCTTTTGGTATGCGATATTGCTCAGACTTTGGAACAATAAAATAGCTATCGTTCATACCAATTGGATTTAGAATAAAATGTTGGATATAGTGATCATATCTCAGCTTTGATACTTGCTCAATAAGTACACCTAATACATCATAACTCAGACTGTATGTATATTTTTCTCCGGGCTTATGTAACAGGGGGAGCTTTGCAATACGCTGAATATTTGCTAACGATGTCCGATTGTCATCTTCAAAGCCTTCGCTGATGTTGTTCTTTAAAATGAGAGCATTGTACCTTTCATCTTGAAAACCATAACCAATGCCAGATGTGTGGGTCAAAAGCTGACGGATTGTGATATGCTCAACTATTGGTTCTGATGTGTAAGTCGAGTCGGAATGTACCTCTTTTAATAGATGGAGTTGGCTGAATTCTGAAATATAATCTGCTATATTATCATCTAAACGAATAAGACCACGTTCAACAAGTTGAAGTGTTGCTACAGCCGTTAATGCTTTCGTCATTGATGCCATCCTGAAAATATCTGTCACTTCCATATTTGTTGAGGATTCAATGTCTCTAAATCCAAAGGCTTTATGATATACGGGTTGGCCTTTTTTAGCAATGTAAACAACTGCTCCTGGAATTTCCATTTGATCAACAGCATTTTTAAATAAGGAATCTAGTAAGGCGATTTTTTGTTCTGGTACCTGAGTTTTGATATTTGAATTACAACAAGCAAATAATAGATTTAATCCAATTATTGTTAAGGTAGTTATTGCGATGTTTTTCATGAATGCTTAGTTAATATTCTCTAAGTGTGGCTTTTAATTAGATAAAACAATAAATCCACCATTACTAAGATGATGGATTTATTGTTATTTAATGATAATTCAATGTTATTCTTGCCAGATAAGAGCTCTTTTTAAATAATAATCATATAGAATTGTATAGGTTCCAGCCTGATCCGTAAACTTCAAGTCTTTACTACCATCACCTTCTTTTATTTTTACCCAAGAAACAGGTGCAGTAGCTTGCTGTTCAGATACATCAAAACCAGCATCATATGGTCCCCAATCATCGGTTTGACCAATGAATTTAAGGTCAACAGCATCAGAGAATTCTAATCCTTCAATTAAGAAGATGTGCTCTCCATAGCCATAGGCATTGGCCACCATTGGAATAGCTTCTGTAGTATTCCAATCTAGATCTGGATACTGTGGAAAACCTTTACCGACAATATACATTTCGGTGCGTGGAGTTACAACATCGGTCATATCTTCTACCGAGTATTGCATGATATATGGGTTAAACCGCACCTTCTTATAAGCCGGATTGGCTCCATTAGCGCCTAATAATAGTGCAGCACTATTTTCGTCATTCAGCATACCTTGTGAAGGATCTGATTGGTCAACTAATCCCCAATTATCACCTGCCCAATCTAATTGTCCCAGAAATTTCAATTCTTCATATTCGCCATCCCAGCAATGTAATCCTACTTCAAACCATTTATCATCATCAGGATCCTGATCCATTGGGAAAGCAAGGTCAGCACTCCATGGCCACCATTGAAAGCCACCGGCTACATAAATATTTTCATAGACTATATCATCACCAGACAGATTCACCTTCATATTAAGCGTTGTTGATCTGTCAGCGAGGTTATTTATAGAAATAGTGCCATTGTGCATTTTCATTTCTGATGCAGCAGGAGTAGTATAGGTAAATGTAAGGTCATAGCTTTTAGGATTGTCTGTCAACTCAATCGTATGATCCAGACCAATGCCGGCGTTGACGAATTGTATTGCAGTCAGTCCTTGGTCATCGATAATGGTACCTTCAAAAATGATGTCTTGCCCGGGAAGAACAGCAAAGTCAGTTGGGAAATCAGCACTTGGTGGTGTTGCAACATCAACTTTGGTCGTAAACAATTCTTTCGTTCCTGTTGTGTTTTCGGCCTCAATTACAATATCATAGTTTTTGAGTGCTGCTCCTTGTGGGATAGTAAATTTATAATCGAGAAAATATTTTGTAACATGATTAGCAAACACAATCTGCTTATCGAGGAGTATTTCACTATTAGTAAGCGATAGTTGTTTAAATCCGTTTTCCGAAGTAAAAGTACCTTCAAAAGTTACTTCATCCCCTGGTTCAGCAAGTATTACATCAGTTACATTATCTGCTGTTGGAGGTGCTCCTGCAGGCGTATCATCGTCTGTACATCCGAATGCTATAGTTGTCACAACAAGCGTAAGTAAACAATTTTTTAAAATTTCTTTCATAAGTATATGAATTTAGATGATTTATGAATTCAAGTGAAATAAGCTATAAAGCTATGTTTCAAAGTTAATGAAGGTCGAGATCAACGATTGGTTGTTTACTGTTCAATTAGCAGGGTTAATTTGTCCTTATTGTGTTGTGCTTATTGTAATGTGTTGATGTTAGGTTGTTTAGTTTTATTAAATGTGCCTATTTCGTTGGTGATTGAATGTGTTTTGGACAATTAATCCACTGTTAAGCTCAAGAACCCCTTATTAACGGCAATTTTCCAATTGTGAGTACTCTTAGATGATTTATTGCTTACTTAAATTCGGATGGATTTTTTCCGTGTAACTTCTTGAAGCATTCACGAAAATACTTTAGGTCGTTAAAGCCGGTATAATAAGCGGCTTCTGACACATTCATACCTTTAGCAATCAGATTGGCACTTTTGTTAAGTTTTACGGAGCGAACAAAAGCATTGATTGACAAACCGGTTAATGATTTTATCTTTCGGTACAGTGTTGTTCTGCTAAAGCCTAGTTCAGAAGCCAGTTCAAAAACAGAGATGTCATTTGTCAAACAGTTATCTATAATATATGCTTCTACTTTATTTAAAAATTCAAGTTCTCGTTCCTTCTCCGGATTAATGTCATTGATTGGGACGGCATTGTCCTGATGATGGAAGTAATTGTACAGTTTTAATCGGTTTTCTAAGATTGTATTGACTCTTGCTTTAAGAATGGCAATACGAAATGGCTTAGAAATATAATCATCAGCGCCCGTATCTAATCCAATTATTTCATCTTCTTCGGTGCCTTTGGCTGTTAGCAGTATTACCGGAATATGGCTGGTCGTGGCATCATTTTTTATTTCTTTGCAGAGTTCAATCCCATTCATTTTGGGCATCATTATATCTGAAATGATCAAATCAGGCGTATGTTTTTGAGCCAGTGATAATCCTTCTATGCCATCGTACGCTTTTATAATATTATATTCATTTTTGAATTTATCTTCCAATATCTCCACAATCTCGATATTATCGTCAATTAAAAGTAATATTTTCTGATTTTTTGAGAGGTACAATTCTTCCTCTTCATGAAGATTTTCCTGAGTGTCTTCGCTTATTACCTCTGAGTTGTCAATATTGCCAATTTGGCATGGGGTGAAATGTTTATTTCCTTTTTGAAAAGTAAGAATGAAGGAAGCACCCTTTCCCGTAGTACTTTCAATCGCTATTTTTCCATGATGCAGATTAACTAGTGATTTGGTTAATGCCAAACCAATTCCGGTACTTGTTGAAGAATTATCTTGTTTATAGTAGCGTTGAAATATTTTCGATTGGATGCTTTTAGGTATCCCTTTGCCGCTGTCTTTAACTTTAATAATCACGTTATTATCCGTTTCGTTGACGCTTAAAATAATCTCGCCTCCGGATGGGGTGTGCTTAAATGCATTGGATAATAAATTATTCAATATCATTGCCCATTTATCCTGATCTAACCAAAGGATGACATCATTAATAGGTAATGTTAGTCGAAGATGAATCTGATTGTGCTTGGCCATCTCACTGAATCCTTGTAAGAATTCGCCTAGAAAGCTGTTGAGATTAATTTGATTGATAGCCAGATTAGAAACTCCTGTCTCTACTTGTCTGAATTCAAGTACTTTGTTGATGAGTTCCATTAGGTGAGCGGAGTTTTTTAATGCAGTATCAATGGACTTTCTAATTTTTGGATGTCCGGTTTTTAAAGCCGCTATATCCTCAAGTGTTACACCAATGATCGTTATTGGTGTTCTTAATTCGTGAGAAATATTCGTGAAAAACTCTAAGCGTTCATCATGTAGTTTCTTTTCTTTACCCCGTAATTTTCGTTCGTATTCAATACGATTTTTAATTTTGTATTGCTTAACTCTAAATCGGAAAATAGCAACAAATAAAGTGGTCATTAATATGAGATAGAGAGCGTAAGCTATACCTGTTTTATAATATGGTGGTGAAATTACTATTGCTACCGATGCTTCAGCATAATCTAAAAGTTCATTGCTATCTGAGGTTTTAACTTTGAAGGTGTATTCACCGGCTGGGATATTTCTATACGTCACACTATTAATTCCATTGGCATTATTCCATTCTGTATCATAACCATCCAATATATACTCATATTGACTATATTCTGAAAAAGGGTAGTTGATGGATTGAAAATCAATCGAGAATATCGATTGGTTATAATTTAAATGAATAATTGGCGAATACTCAATGCTTTTCTCAATGCTATTGTTATTATTTGGAGTAACCTCCTGGTTTAGAATGCTTAATTTTGTGAAGCGTATTTTTGCTTTGGAGATCGAAGACTTAAAATTAGCGGGGCGAAAGTAATTCATTCCATTAATGCCGCCAAAACAAAATAAACCATTGGAGCTTATGAGTCCTGAACCATCATGGAATTCCTCATTTTGAACACCCTTGGTCCAATTAAAATTCGTAAATAGTTTGGTGTTCAAGTTAAATAATGAGATTCCGGTATTTGTACTTAGCCAAAGATTATTGGCATAAGGCAATATGCAATGCACATTGTTGTTTGGTAAACCTTTGTTGGTTGAGTACACAGTAAACTTTTCTGTTTGAGTATTCATATGTAGCAAGCCACCATCTTTTGTGCCAATCCATAGGTCTTTGTTGGATGAGCGGTATAAGGTATATATGGTTTTGATGGGAACAGATTTCCATTGTTCTTCATCCGGATGGAAGTAGATATACTGCTGGTTATGAGTGTTGTATTTGATCAAGCCATCTCCATAAGTTCCTATCCATAAGAATATACCATCGGATACGATAGAGCGCACATCAAACATAGCCAATTGTTCTATTGGCTCAAAGCGATCATCAAACCTGTTATACTTTGCAATTCCACCTCTGTTCATGCCAATCCATAGTTGTTGATGTTCATCTTCATAAATACAACGAATATCATTCTTCGGTAAATCAATTGGGGCTTTATAGTGAATAAAACTATCGTCAGATGGCTGATAGCGATTTAGTCCACCCTCGAATGTTCCTACCCATATGGTGCCGGTGTAGTCGGTGAGTGCACATAGTATTGCATTATCGCTTAACTCATTCTTCCTGTTCTGTCTGTTTTTGAATTGCTTAAACACCCCCTCTTTTTCATTCCAGAGGTTAATTCCATCACCATCTGTTCCAATCCAGATATTACCTTGATTATCTTCACAAAGCCCCCATACTTTATTATACGATATTGAGTTTGAAATGGCCGGATTATGCTTTAGATGATTGAATCGATGATATCTGTTTTCGGCATAATTGATGCCACCTCCATAAGTACCTATCCACATCGCACCATTACTATCCTGGAAGATGGATAACACTGTACGATAGGATAGACTTCCTTCTTCAATATTTGGTTGGTAATGAGAAAAAGATGTGTTTAAGCCTTTCGTTAATAATTCAGATTCGTTTAGAATTATAAGTCCATTATTTTGTGTGCCAACCCAAAGGTTTCCATCCTTATCAAGAAATAATGAATTGATATCGTTATCCACCAAAAAAGAAGATTCATTTTGTGGTGGACTGTAGTTTCTTAAAGCATTTGTTTTGAAGTTGTAATATGAAATACCCTTGTCTGTGCCGATCCATACACCCTTATCTTGACTGATGCAAAGGGCGTTAATTCTATCCGAATTAAGTTTGGTTGTAGTAAGATCGTTTAAGGCGTAAGTGTTTTTATCATTTACATGAAATAAGTCGATGCCAGCATCCCAATAACCGATGATTATTAAAGAGTCCTTTAGTAACTTCATACAGTTAATGTTGTTCGAGCTTAGGGCACTATTTTGCTTTGATTCCGTTGATATATAGCTAAACATCTCAGCATTCTTCTCTTTATAGCTAATACCAGAATAGTAAGAACCGATATATACCGTTCCATCCTTTCGTTCAACCATGTCTTTGGGTGAGTTGTCAGCAATAGATCCTTCTTGTTCACATGCTATGATCCGTGATAATTGTTGTTTTCTTAAATCAAAATAATGCAATCCTTCAGTACTCATAATCCATAAATTACCTTTCTGATCTAAGTGAATGTTTTGAACATCGTTGTCGATTAGGCTGTTTGGATTGTCTATGTTGTGTTGGTAAGTTTTAAATTGTGATCCATCATAACGACATAGCCCATTGTTGGTTCCTATCCACATAAATCCCAATGAATCTTGTTCAATACACTTTATGGTACTGCCTGGAAGACCATCTTTTAATTTAATTGTTCTGAAATAAAGACTATCCTTGGGCAATTGAGCACTTATTTGAAAAGTGACTAAAACGAGTAATATCAAGAAATATCTTTGTAGAGACATTTTTTTTATTTCAAAAATAGTAAAAATGAATTGGGGGTCTAGTTTTGATGAATACCACAATGGGGGACAAATTATCAGTTTACAGAGGTATTATTGTTCAAAACCATAAAACGCGTGAATAATGAACAAGATGTAGGTGTAACTGGACAAAATACCTATTTTAAGAATGGTAATGAATAGATACGTTTGTTTCATCAGTATTTATGTAGAAATTTAAATCTAATATTAGTGAACTATGAAAAAATTTCTTGTGCGTGAGAAGTTCGCGTTATCAATAGTTCTTCTTTTGGTATCAACAGGCTTGACGAATTTGTTTGCTCAGCAAACTTTAACGGTAACAGGTCAGGTAAAATCAGAAATAGAAGTTCTGCCTGGTGTATCAATCAGTATCAAAGGTACAACAACAGGTACCATAACAGATATTGATGGAAATTATAGTATTAACGTACAGCCAAGCGATACGCTGGTATATAATTTCATCGGTTTTCAAACAGTACTAGAACAAGTCAATAACCGTTCAGTTGTCAATGTTATTTTAAAAGAGGAGTTATTTCAATTAAATGAAGTTGTAGCCATTGGTTATGGTACTGTTCGTAAGAAAGATATGACAGGAGCCATATCAACTGTTAAGGGGGACGAGTTGGCCAAAAGGAATGTCTCGGATGTTTCTCAGGCACTACAAGGGCAACTGGCAGGTGTGCAAGTGTCATCTAATAGTGGGGCTCCAGGTAGTGAAGCATCTATTTTGGTTCGTGGTGTTGCTACAATTAATAATAACAACCCACTTTATGTTGTAGATGATGTTCCATTAGATGATATCAGTTGGCTTAATCCCAAAGATATTGAGAATGTTCAAGTGTTGAAGGATGCTTCTGCAAGTGCGATCTTTGGATCAAGAGCTTCTAATGGTGTAATCATCATTGAAACCAAAAAAGCTAAAGAAGGAAAAACCAGTATTGTTTTCGATGCCTCATATAGTGTTCAGCAGGCTGCTAAAAAACCTGATTTGGCTGATGCTACCGAATATGCCTTAATAGCAAATAAAGCTGCAGAAAATTCGGGTAAAGATTTGCCTTTTGCCGATCCAGAGAGTTTTGGTGCAGGAACCGATTGGTGGGATGAAGTGACTCAACTTGCTCCAATACAAAATTATGCCGTTAATATCAATAAGGGGACGAAAGATTTAAAATTATCATCTGGTTTATCCTATTTTAATCAGGATGGTGTTGTTAAAGGAGGTGGTTACGAGAGGTTAACCCTGAGATTAAATACCGAGTACAAGTTATCAGAATGGGTAACAATAGGGCAAAATCTTAATATTAGTAAGGATAAGACCCAAAATGGCCCTAATCTGGTATGGGATGTTCAGTCTTTAGAACCAATTATCCCTGTATACATACCAGAATATGAGCAAGAAGGAAAAAATGAATATAGTATTTTTCATCCAACAACACGTACTGATGGCGCGAATGCCATGGGTATTCTTGCACGTACATTTGATGAAACAGACTATTTAAGAACAGTAGGTAATATCTTTTTAAAACTGGATTTAGGTTATGGATTTACGGCTGAAACTAAGTATGCTTTTTACTTAAGCTCATGGGAAAATAATTGGTTTAGTCCCGATTACTATATTGAGCCAACAGATAAGGCAGATGTTAATTCTGTAGGTCGCGATCATAACAACCGGACGCAATACACGTGGAATAACCTGCTACATTATAGTAAGCAGTTAAACAGACATAATATAAAAACCACTGTGGGGTATACCATGGAGAGTTTCGAGCATCGTAAATTAGGTGGTTCTGGTAATGAACTACCAAGTAATCATATTGATTTACGTTATCTAGATGCTGTAACCTCTGGTCATTGGACAGAAGGAACAGACGAAAGAAATACACAAATGTCTTATTTTGGTAGACTTAATTATTCGTTTAATGATCGTTATTTGTTAACTGCTTCTTTCAGAGCCGATGCTTCATCTCGTTTTGCCGATGAGAATCGTTGGGGGTACTTTCCAGCCATTGCAGGTGCATGGAATATTGCAGAAGAACCTTTTATGGATAATTTTGGTTGGTTAACTCAATTTAAACTTAGAGGTGGCTGGGGACAAGTAGGCAATCAGAATATTAATAACGATGCTTTGCTGACGACCCTTGGACGGACTATTTATGTGTTTGGATCGAACCAGGATGTTAACCTGGGAATGGCACCAGCAAGTGTGGGTAACCCAGATTTAATATGGGAAACGGTTGAAGATGTAAATATTGGTGCTGATCTAGGCTTTTTTAAACAGGAGCTAACGTTATCATTCGATTATTTTGAGAAGCGCTCTAAAGATATGTTAATGGAAATGTCGATACCTGTTTATTTAGGATCTGCATTCAGTTCGCCCTGGGCCAACGTTGGAAGTTTAGAGACTAAGGGTTTTGAAATAGTAGCGGGTTATCGTAAAAAAATTGGACCAGATTTCATGCTGAGCACATCTGTTAATGTTTCACGAGCGACCAGTAAAATGACTAAAATGGCTTTTGGAGAGGATATTCTTAGTGGAAACCACCAAAGGTTGGATATGCTGACACGTACACGTGAAGGTGGTGTTGCCGGATCCTTTTATGGATGGGTGACAGATGGTATATTTCAAAACGAATCAGAAGTAATTAATCATACCGATGAATTTGGTAATGTTATTCAACCTCAGGCTCAAGCAGGAGATATGCGATTTAAAGATTTAAATGGAGATGGGCAGATTACTGGTGAAGACAGAAAAGTAATTGGTAATCCTGAAGCAGACTTTAGTTTTGGTATTAACATTAATATGGAATACAAAAATATTGACTTAAGTATGCTTTTTAATGGTACCTACGGTAATGATGTTTTAAATGCAGTAAAACCATATTCAGATGCCGGGAATGGCGTTTATAATTCAACAGCAGGTTTACTTGATAGAGCATGGGATGGAGAAGGTACAAGTAATACCCAACCCCGCTTAGCTTCAGTAGATAATAATCAAAATTTTAGGTATTCAGATTATTATATCGAAGATGGTTCATATTTACGTTTACGCTCTTTGCAGTTGGGTTATACAGTACCGCAAGCATTTTGCCAAAAGATTAAGTTAACAAATGCCCGGGTATTCATAGGAGGAGAAAATTTGTTTACGCTAACTAATTTCTCTGGTTTAGATCCTGACTTAGGCGGTTCTGCTCTAGAGCGAGGTATAGACTGGGGGCAATATCCTCTACCACAAATCTTTATGGTAGGTGCAAATATTTCTTTTTAATTTTTCTCAAAACAATTAATGATGAAACGATTAAATAATATACAATATATCCTAGTCTTAATAGCATTGTTTGTTTTTGCAGGCTGTAGCGACTTTATGGACCAACCTGTAAAAGGGAAGCAGGTATTAAGTAATTATTTTTCTAACGAAGACGAATGTGTTAAAGCCATATCAGGTTGTTATGCATCGCTAAGTCCTGAAGATTGGTGGGAAAATGATTATTTCTATTTGGTTGGTGATATATGCTCTGATGATGCTTTTAAGGGCAATTCTATAGAAGGAGATCAACGTGATTTTGGTGAGTTAGCTAGATTTAATATTACCCCACAGAATGAGTGGCTTGAAATTAAATACCGTTATAGTTATGAACAGGTATATCGTACTAATTTGGTTATTGAAAATGTGCCCAATGCTCCAATTTCTGATGAGCTTAAACAAGAGCTTGTTGCAGAAGCACACTTTTTAAGGGCATTTGGCTATTTTGAATTGGTGAAGAATTTTGGCGGTGTGCCTAAAATTATTACACCACTCACCGTTAATGATCCAAAACAACCAAGGGCGAGTGAGGCAGAAATATGGCAGTTAATTGAATCTGATTTGAAAATTGCCATAGAAGGACTCCAGCAAAAATCTGATCAAAGTGCTGCAGAACTGGGAAGAGCGACTAAAGGGGCCGCACAGGCTTATTTAGTCAAGGCCTATGTTTTTCAGGGCAAATGGAATGATGCCGAATTATTGGCAGAGCATTTAATAACAGATGGAGAATATAACTTGAGTGATCCATTTGATCAAGTATGGAATATTAATAATCCAAATGGTAATGGTTCAATCTTTGAAATACAGAATAATTATCACGAGTTGTATGATGCAGGTAATGCGTTGCCTGCAGTAACCGGAAGTAGGGCAGATGGAGGCTGGGGCTTTTGTACACCATCAAGTCACCTGGATAATTTTATGAGTGGAGATCCAAGGCGTAATAGTACGATTATTAAACATGGCGACTATGTAGATGATGAACACCCTGAATTTGATACGAGCTTATCAGAAAACGAAACAGGACGTACTAATCGTAAGTATTGGCTGGCTCTTTCTGATCGTGCTGCACAAGAGGAGCATAAAAGAGCTCCATTAAATCATATTTTGATGCGTTATGCCGATTTGTTGTTATTACATGCAGAAGCGGCATGGCACAATAATAATTACTCTGATGCTTTAGTATCGATAAATTTGGTGCGAAGTAGAGTGGTATTGGATCCAGTTAACTCATCAGGCGATCAATTATTAATTGATATTTATAATGAGCGTCGTATTGAACTGGCTATGGAAGGGCATCGTTATTATGATTTAAAAAGGCAACAAGGAATTGAGCAGTCGCAATATCCACGCATTAAAGAAGTGATGGAGAGTTTTGTAGCCTATAATATGGGTAGTAATTCTGACTATGACAGTGGCAATGATAAAGGAATTTTATTTGATGTAAATAAGCATACTTTATTTCCAATTCCTCAAATAGAAATAGATTTATCTGAAGGAATAATCGTTCAGAATCCTAATTATTAAGAAATTCAAGTATGTTGGAGAAAGGGGGCGGGTTACTGACTTTAGAGCTCCCTTTATTAAATGTTTAATATGAAAGCCTTTTTTCTTTATATAGTTGTGATGTGCGGATTTTGGAGTAGTAGTCTATCAGCACAAGTTAACGATTGGGAAAATCCTTTAGCTATCTCGAAAAATAAATTGCCAGCTTACGCCTGGTCTTTTCCTTATCGATCATTTTCTGAAGCGGAGGAGGATATTAAGGAGCAATCTGTATTTTATAAATCACTAAATGGTGAATGGCAGTTTAAGTGGTCTGTTAATCCATCACAACGACCAGTCGATTTTTATAAAGCAGGTTTTCCATCGTCGGAATGGGATTTTATTAAAGTACCATCAAACTGGCAAATGGAAGGGTATGGAACGCCAATTTACACCAACGTAAAGTATCCATTTGAGATGAATCCACCCAAAATACCGAGTGACTATAATCCAGTAGGATGCTATATTAAGAATTTTGAAGTGCCAAATGATTGGGATGAGACAAAGGTTATTTTACACCTTGGGGCTGTAAATTCTGCCATGTATATATGGGTAAACGGACAAAAAGTTGGCTATTCTCAAGGCTCAAAAACTCCTGCTGAGTTCGATATTACAACCTTCCTGAAGAAAGAAAGAAATAAATTAGCCATTGAAGTATATCGTTGGTGCGATGGGAGTTATCTGGAAGATCAGGATATGTGGCGCTTAAGTGGAATAGAACGAGATGTCTATTTATATGCAAAACCAAAAACTCATATTAAAGACTTTTTTGCTAAGGCCGGTTTAGATAAGAATTATAAGCATGGTACATTTAAATTGGATGTAGAAACAAATGAGATTGGTGATGGTTACACACTCAGTGCTGAATTAAAGAATATGCTAGGGAAAAGTATATACAGCCAAGTAAAGAAAGTTAGGCAATCGGCAAATTCGTTTGAATCTGAAATTAAAGATGTAAAACTTTGGAGTGCTGAGAAACCTCATTTATATCGATTGTTTATTACCTTAAAAAATTCAAAGGGTGATATTTTAGATATTCGAACAAGTCATATTGGTTTTCGTACTGTGGAGTTAAAAAATAAGCAGGTATTGGTTAATGGTCAAGCTGTACTTTTGAAGGGTGTTAATAGGCACGAGCATGATGAATATAATGGTCATGTTGTTTCCAAAGAGAGCATGTTGGCTGATGTTCGCTTGATGAAAGAATACAATATTAATGCAGTGCGTTGTAGCCATTACCCGGTTGATCCATATTGGTATGCCTTATGTGATCAATATGGTTTGTATGTTGTGGATGAGGCAAATATAGAAAGCCATGGAATGGGTTCTTGGTTAAATGACGGTTATAGTTTGGATAAAACTCTGGGAAACAATTCAGAGTGGAAACTAGCACATTTGGAGCGCACCCAGCGCATGGTCGAAAGGGATAAAAATCATCCGTCCATCATTATCTGGTCTTTGGGTAATGAAGCCGGATCTGGTCAAAACTTTGAGGCTACGTCAGCTTGGATTAAAAAACGTGACAATACTCGCTTGGTACAGTATGAACAAGCCTGGCTAGAAAGCTATACTGATATTGTATGCCCGATGTATTTCAAATTGGATGATATGAGAGCATTTGTAGCCCTAGATGATCACCGTCCATTAATTCAATGCGAATATACCCATGCAATGGGCAATAGTAATGGCAATCTAAAAGACTATTGGGATTTAATTCGTTCAGAGCCACAATTACAGGGTGGCTTTATCTGGGATTGGATGGATCAGGGCATTGCACAAATCACGCCTGATGGTAAAAAATATTGGGCTTATGGAGGCGATTTTGGTCCTCAAGATATTCCTTCTGATGATGATTTTTGTCTTAACGGATTAATCTTTGCTGATCAGACACCAAAGCCTGCACTAAAAGAGGTTAAGAAGGTTTATCAGAATATTTGGTTTGAAGCTGATGATTTGAAGCAAGGAAAAGTAAAGATATTTAATGAGCATTTCTTTCGGTCAACTGCAGACTTTAATTTTCGCTACGAGGTAAAAAGGAACGGTGAAATATTGGCTTCTGGAGCCATTGATATTAATAAACCTATTCAAGCACAGAAAGCTGGTGTTGCTACACTGCCATTAGATATTTATGATTTTAATGGAGAAGAATGTTTTCTCAATGTGTATGCAGAACTGAAAGAAAAAGAAGGGGTACTTGAGAAGAATCATCTGGTTGCATGGGAACAGTTTGTGCTATCTACTTCAAAAAATAACCCACTATCTAGCGTATATGAAGAGGAAATAGAACTTTCAGAAAATGATACTCACTATTATTTTTATGCGCCTGAATTAACCATTGTGATTGGAAAACAGTCAGGTAATATATCAGATTGGAAATACAAAGGCCGTGATTTACTGCGAAGAAATCTTCAGGTGAATTTTTGGCGCGTACCAACCAACAACGATCGTGGCAATGGAATGCACGATAGGTGTCAGATATGGAATAATATTGAGGAAAAAAGAACGCTTAAAGAGTTACATGTTGAACGTATTGATGAATCGGTATTTATGGTATCATCTCAATCCATATTATCTCCTGGTAATTCTATTTATAATGTCAAGTATATAATCAAAGGGAATGGAGAAGTTAAGGTTATTGTTGAATTTGAGAAGGGAAGTGATGATTTGCCAGAATTACCAAGATTTGGGATGAATTTAATAATGCCCGGGCACTATAATAAAGTTGAATGGTATGGTAAAGGTCCTTATGAGACTTATCAAGATAGAGAATCATCTGCTATGGTGGATGTTTATTCAGGTAAAGTTTCAGAACAGCATACGCCTTATGAATGGCCGCAAGAAAGCGGAAATAAAACTCAAGTGCGATGGATTAAAGTATGTGATGATGCTGGTTTTGGTTTTGCAGTCTGTGGTGAACAACTGCTTAATGCAAGTGTATATCCTTTTACAATCAGCGATTTGGATCAAGGCTTGAGTCATTATTATGAAATTCCTCATCGCAATATGACAGAGTTTAATATTGATCTGAAACAGCGGGGTGTTGGTGGTGATAATAGTTGGGGACACGATACACACGAGGAATATAAACTAATGGATTCGAAGTATAGCTATAACTACACAATTAAGGCAATACACGAGTCAAAGTAAATTTGAACAAATGACAATGAATTTTGGAGGTATGGCAAATATTATATGGATTATATCACTTGTTATTTCAATGGCTGCTTGTAAAAAAGAATCAGTTTCAACAGGAAATAGTGCAAGTTATTTGGAGCTTACCCTCAATGGGAATCTAACACGACAAACTATTCATAGTTTTGGTGCGTCTGATGCTTGGAGCTGTCAGTTTATTGGAAATAATTGGCCGGATAGTAAGAAGAATCAAATAGCAGATTGGCTTTTTAGTACAGAGTTGGATGTGAATAATAGTCCGAAAGGCATTGGATTATCGACCTGGCGTTTTAATATTGGTGGCGGTAGTATTCAACAAGGATCTGCCAGTGGCATAAGTGATGAATGGCGAAGGGCTGAGTCATTTATGAATAATGACAAAACGTACAATTGGAATAGTCATCAAGGCCAACGGTGGTTTTTGTCGGCAGCCAAAGAGAGGGGAGTGAATGAGTTTATCGGATTTGTTAATAGTCCGCCAGTTGCGATCACCAAAAATGGAAAGGCATATTCTTCAGATAAGAATCATCACAATTTAGATGAAAGTAATTATGAATTGTTTGCTAATTATTTGGCAGATATTGTAGAGAATGTTCAGGCGAATGACGGTATTTTGTTTAAATACATTAGTCCATTTAACGAACCACAGTGGGATTGGACTGATGGAGGACAGGAAGGAACACCAGCGCAGAATAGTGAAATATCTACTTTGATAAAAGTGATTAATACTGAGTTTGATAAGCGAAATTTAAGTACCCTTCTTGAATTACCTGAATCTGCTCAACTCAACTTTTTGTATGAAAACGATAATAAGAAAGGGAGAGGTGAGCAGGTAAGTAGTTTCTTTAATCCTTCTTCTTCAGAGTATATTGGTAATTTATCGCATGTGGCACCTAAAGTAGCAGCACATAGTTATTATACCACCTGGCCATTAAGCCGATTATCAGAGACAAGGATGAAAGTTAAACAGGCAGTTGAAGCAAATTCTTCATCTATTGAATTTTGGATGACAGAATATTGTGTGCTTGAGAATAACTCGGAGATAAGCGGTAATGGTCGTGATTTGAGCATGAATACCGCTCTTTATACTGCCAGGGTTATTTTTACTGATTTATGCATCGGAAATGCATCTTCATGGCAATGGTGGTTAGCTGTTAGTCCGTATGATTATAAGGATGGTTTGGTATATACCGATTACAATAAGAATGATGGCGCAATTTACGATTCAAAGTTACTATGGTCGTTTGGTAATTTTTCACGCTTTATTATACCAGGCATGACGCGACTTGCTATTACCCGCAGTGATTCAAAGACGGAGGAACAAAGTTTGGATAACCTTATGGCTGGTGCTTTTGTGAATGAAGATAAATCCAAAGCCTCTGTTGTATTAATAAATTATAGAGACTCAAAGATACCGGTAAAAATAAGCCTAAAAGAAATAGTTGGATTATCTGGTTTAAAGGTGTATTTAACCGATGGTAAGTCAGAGAATAACTTAGCATACCAAGGAGATTACTCCATTTCTGAAGTTATTGAAATTCCACCTCGATCGGTTGTTACCATAACAAATGTTGACTAAATGCATCTATAAATTATAATGGTAATAATTTTTGAGAATTATTAAATATCTTGAAGCTACCTGTTTTGTTTTCTTAACAGGTAGCTATTTTTTTTAATGTCCATGTAGTTATGTGGATGATAATAAGATGTTTATTAGTGAACTAAATGTAGTTGTAGTCTTAATATTGTATAGATATAATATCAGAAGTTTGATACCCGATCCTAATTGCCCTT
>Ga0209692_10001610_pt1 | contig 29678 bp, 18 predicted proteins | sample tdDd472_FD_187129 | JGI IMG/M metagenome (GOLD analysis project Ga0209692, IMG submission 187129) | Marine sediment microbial communities from the Atlantic coast under amendment with organic carbon and nitrate - tdDd47.2 (SPAdes)... | ecosystem: Environmental > Aquatic > Marine > Coastal >... | reverse complement strand
GTAACAATAATTTTCTCTGCATTTACTTTGCCTGTCTTCCAATCCAGAAGATATTCTTTGTAGACATTTAAAGCTCGGGTCAAATCAGTTGCTATATCTTCTTTAACTGCATCAAGTTTGATTTGCTTTCTGTCAATTGAAAGTCGTGTGGCCTCAATGTTACCGGAGTTAAAATTAAATAGAGGTAATTCAATACCAATCATTAATTCTCCCCAGTCGGCTTTCCCATACTCCAGATGGTAATCTGCTTCAATGTACGAAAACCAGGGAATTAGTTTGTAACGTTGCATATTGTATTCTTTTTCTGCAAGCAACATTCTTTCACGAAACAAACCAAGTTCACTGCGGTTTTCATTAGCAACCAAGACTAAATTAGATTCTTCATTTGTTATTTCAGGCAGTTCGTTCAAGACAAGCTTAATTTTTCCGGTTATGTTTGTATAACGCTGTAACTTTTTCTGAGCTTGTGTTAAACGTTTTTTTATTTTGGCAGACTCACTTTTTGCGTCTTCTAGCCACATTTTAGATTTTGCAAAATATACAATTGAACGCCGACCAATGTTGGACATTTTTTCAATTTGCTTGATTCTTTGTTTTTCTATTTCAACTCTCTCTTCAAATATCTCGGCTTGTCTCTGGTAATAAATTATATCGGCATAAGTTTTTCTAACTTTTCTGCACAACTCCAGAATGGCAATATCTTTATCCACCTGTGCCTCGCGGTGCCTGACTTTTGCTTGCTGTTTTTTAAGTGACAAATCGCCAAGACCAGGAAATTTCCAGCGCATACCAATTGTGATTTCGTCAAATGAATCAGAAAAATATTTTGTGGAAATATCTTTAATTCTCAACTCGGGGTTAGCCACACCAGTTGAAGAATCAAGGCGGTTTTTCCTTATTGCAACTGAAGTATCCAGAGACTTAAGTTTCCGGCTGTTTTGAAGAGCTAAACTTACAGCATCATCTTCTGTTAGTGTAAAAGTCGAATCTTGTACATTTTTATCACTAGTGGCTTGTGCTAAGGCGATACTTGAAAAGCCAATCAATATGACGATAGCAAGTATTGCTTTGTTTAAACCAGTGCATTGAAAATATTTGGAAACAAATCCAGATTTCATTTGCCACCATCCTTTTCCATAACGACAAACTTTGCTTTTTCCTTGTCTGCATCAAATACGATTATGATTTTGTTATCAGCAGTCTCGCAAATGCCCTCTGGTTTTAGTGCATCAAAACCTCTGATAATATTTGGTTTAGACCATTTGCCATTTATTTTCTCCACCTTAAACAGCAAACCCCTTTGTTCTTTCGTTTTGGCTTTAGGGATAGTTGAGAGCAGATACAGATTTCCCAAGCTGTCAAACAGCATATCGGAAATACCTCTGGGCTCTCCATTTTGTGAAAGTTTTAATGTGGTTTCAATTGTAAGCTGATCTTTGGCAATTCGTTGAGTATCAAAAAGCTCAGCAGGATTTTTTAATTTCCAGATTACCCCGTTGTTTGAAATACGGGGCTGTTTAAGACCAAAGTACAAATCATTATTGAAAAAACTCGCACCTTCAATGTTTAAAACAGGTAAACCATCACTTTCGAGGCTGGTCAATCCAAGCTTCTTAAGGTTTGTTTGGTCTAAAGAATTCAATAGAGTAGGCAGCAGTGGCAGAATACCAGTAACTTCAAGATTTCTTTTATCTCTTTTAACTTTCAATATTTGAAAACGGTTTGCTGGTCTTTTACCTTTTTTGCTTATGTTTTGAGACGAAACCAGATAAATCAATCCGTCTGGTGTTTGGGTTATTGCCTCAAGATCGTTAACGGTATCTGCGCCTTTTAAGTATACAGGATCGTTATCAAGAGATCCGTCTTGGTTCATCAAAAACAAAATGGGAGCGTGTTCCTTGTTTTGCTCAGTGCCAGTATCGTCACTTACAACAAGGTATTGTTTGATATCATCGAGCCATATAAGTCCGGAAGGTTCAAACGGGCCAATAGAGCTGATCTTTGCCGGTACATCTATCATTTTTACAACAGGGTTTACTTTTTTAGGTGTAGCGGCCTGTGCTTCCTTTGTTGAGATATCAATATACTGGTTACCAACCAATGATACTCGTACGGCTTCTCCCGGCAATAACTTATGTGGTGAATTAAGTTTAATACGTAATTTCCTTGCCCATACTTCCTGGCCTCTATATGTCAGGCGTGATGGAATTGGTGAATAACCAGGATTAATAAAGGAAACATAACCTTCTGCACCTAAGGCTCCAGTACTTTTTAGGTATACCTTTACAGCCTGTCCATCTTTTGCATTGGTTCTAACCACTTCAGGGACATATGCCGTAACGTAGTTAATTTGTATATCCTCAACTGTTAAAATTGGATCATACGCCTTAACAGTATCACCATTTCTGAAAAGAACCTCTGTTATATAACCTCCACATGGTGCCACTACCATTCTGTTGCGCATTCGTTCATTAATTATCGTGAGCCCCAATTTCACTCTATCAATTTGTACTACCCTGTTACCAAGCTGTGAAATCATCAACTCTTCAAGATTTTCAATTGTAATCTTTTGCTTGGTACTGTTAGTATTTTTAGGGCTCTTCTTCAGTACTTTTTTTCGTTCTCTTATAAAGCTGTTGGCCGATTCTCTTTGAATAACCAGATCTGCTAAATCTCTGGTTCTGCCAAGCCCTGCATTCTCTGCATCTTTAAGCCTCTTTATTTCTTTATCAAGAGCTATAACTTCGGCCAGTTTAGCTTCGTATTCCGCAAAATGTCTCCCAAGTGCAGAGGATTCCGTTTCCACCTGTAAAAGTAATCTTTTCGATTCAAGCTCAAACCTTGTTTTATCAGCTTTCATAGAATCTTTAAGGTTTTGGAGTTCTTCCTCCAATTGTTCTTGCTCTGCTAAAAGATCTTTTACATTCAGTCTTGCCAGAATTTGTCCTGCTTCAACTTTATCACCTATTTCAACGACTATTTCATCGACCAGTCCATCTTCTCTGGCTCCAATCTTGTGAAATTTTGATTCAACCACTCCAACCATAGCCGGGTCTATTTGCCAATACCAATATCCCACAAAGGCAATAAGAAAGGATAAAGCCACTGCTATGTAAAATATTTTCTGTTTTAATTGTTCAATCATATTAAACCTCAACAGTCGTCTGTTGGTTCATATATGTCAATCCACGAATACCAGAAATACTATTCAGAGATTGCAACAGGACATCAGGGTTTGAATTAGCAGGCAGTTTGACCTGATATGCACAATCCACCATTTCCCCTTGTGAAACATCTCTCATGGTTACAAGCGCAAAGGTCTTTGGTATTTTTTGCATTATCTGTGCTACTTTTTCCCCTGCAACAGGCCCTTTGGGAATTTGGAAACGAACCAGTCCGTCATGTTTTCTTCTTGTACCAAAATTTGAGGCATGTAAGGCGATTGCTGTTGCTGAAAAAAACAAGGTGCCGATTGAACCTGCCACATAACTTTGAACGCCTGCAGCAACTCCTGCACCAAGAGATGCAAAGAGAAACACCAAATCTCTAGGATCACGCAAATTAGTTCTGAATCTAATTACGGCAAGGGAACCAACAATGCCGATTCCTCTGGCCACATTATCACCAATAGCAATCATCAACAAACATGAAATTAGACTTCCCAGAATCATGCTTTGAACAAGCCCTTTAGACCATGAAAGACCGGTGAAGGTTTTTTCGTAGACAATCGCAATTGTGCTGGAAAGTGAAAAAGCAAATATAAATGATAGCAAAACTGTGTGCCACTGTAACTTTACTGCTCCGAAGGTTAGCATCAGGCTATCCATGATAAATCTCCATTTATACACTCGACAGTTCTAACCATTTTTGAACGTTATTGTAATACCTTAGTAATATAATCATGATAACGTAAACAACATGCTGCCAGCAGTGTGCATGATAAAATTAAAACCCACACTGCTTTGCAGGTTTGCGCAAAGCAGTGTGATGAATGTTGATTTCAAATAGCAATTTGTTTTTGAAAGTAGTTGTTTTCCAACAACTTGTTTTTAAAGTCCTAACTCATTTTTAACTACAGTGTGTCTTTCGGCCACATGAGGTTTTAGTGCATCGCTTGCATTACTCACAGAATTGCTAAAATCGCTTGAACTTCTAAGGAATGTATACGGGCTTTTTTCAGGCTCTGAACCTGTTACGTATGGGGCTATAAGCGCATGATACTCATCAATCATTGCATTAACTGAATTGAGTTCAAAACCCGTTTCAAGAGCCGAGGCCAGATGTGACTGGTACTGAGTTCTATAAGTTGAATCATCAAGCAGATACCTTATCATTGGCCAACTGTTTCCAACTTGATCCAGCATAACAGATTCTGCAATACTGCTGCTCATACCGCCGACCTTTAGTGATTCATTCAAGTCCCAGGGGAACCAGGTAATTTTCCCATCGTTGGCAGGATTTGCGTAAATATAGTAATTGTGTGTCATGATTCCATAAGAATCCCAGTTTACCATTGCCTGATTATATGCAAGACATTTTAGGAAAGCAGCAACATCAAATACGGCTTCTAATCCAGTGCGCCATTCTTCGCCACTTGTGTTGGCATGTAAGGCGCTAAAGACGGCTTTAACATCACTCCAGTCGGAGTCGTCCTCATTGGTTTTCTTTTCGAAACTACTTTCATCAAATGTACCGAATGCAGCACCTGTACCATCAGGTTTATACAGATTTCCACTACCATCCTCAAATTGCTGATCCAGCATTTCATCTGAAGGATCTTCGATCATGGTGTAGAGTCCGAAATATGTTGAGCCCTGTCCAAAATCAACGTAAATTCTTACAAAAGAACCACGAGCAGCAGGAACACCACCGGCTCTGAAAATATCCGCGGCGAGCTTATCTCTCATTAAGCTGTTATCATTATAGCCATTGGAAAATGTCATCTTTTTAAATCCGAAGAATCTCTGATCGGCATATGCTGGATGATCATCTTCGTATTTGTCAAAATTAAGCCTGAAAGAGAGTTTTTTTACGCCAGACTGATATGCACTTCTGAGGGATGAGTTACCCTTGTATCTCATTCCAACATATTCCCATGTAGCATTATTGTACTTCACCGTAACTGGAACCCACATAGGATCGCTACTGCTCTGGTTTGGATCATCTGGAGGACCATCGGGTGGAGCATTGACAATGATGTCTTCGTCAGTGCTTTTCATCGGATGAGTATTGCCATAGATGCTCTCCAGATCGTCCATGGTATCTTCGTAGTCAGAAGCGGAAACTATGATATCAATTCGATTAACAACTGTGTCGTCAAAAAGCTGGTCGTAATCTGGGTCTACACCCTTGCAATGACTGAGTTTTTCCCAGTTTTCGGGGCGTACTGTATCCTCGTCATCATCTGGACACAAACCGGAAGCTGGAATATCGCCAGTGTTGTCGACATTCTCTGCATCTTGGGTTATTGTATAAAGAGTTTTAAACTCTCCTTCACCATTCGGAATTCTGCCCCAGCTTGTGTTAGCTGATGCGTCACCATCATTCCATGATGTAGTATCTATAAGTTCTTCCGCAGCGTTATACAATCTTACAGAATCGCCACTTCCCAACCCGAATGCAAAACCGTTTTCACCCAAATCATCTTTTTCAACAACAAGATATTCTCCACTGCCTATTGTTGTACCAGCAGCAAATTCCATAACACCTTCGTCATTCTCATCTTTAAGGAAATATCCTCCTATATCAAGAGTCTCGCCGATGTTGAATAATTCAATCCAGTCCGGCAGAGTTTCGCCATTCTCATCCGTACTTTTTGCAACAACTTCGTTAATAACAAGATTTGATTCCGCAGTTATAACATCTTCATCTCCATCTGCAACAGAATCATCGCCGTCAGGCTTGACATTATCACCGTCTGCAACAGAATCATCGCCGTCAGGCTTGACATTATCACCATCTGCTACAGTATCGTCTCCATCAACAATAATACTGTCACCATCTGTATTTTCAGTATCACCATCGGACTCTCCAAATGAGGTTGTAGTATCATTGCAACCAAAAAAGACGCATGAGAACAAAATAAATACAAAAAATACACTTAAAAACTTCCCAGCCATTACTTTCCTCCTTTTTATTTTTACTGTGGCCCATTATTTTCAGGCAGACAAAATCCCTCGTTTCCACACGCCAAAGTTTGACCCATAATTGGAGGGCAATCATCATCTGAATTGCAAGAAGGAATACAAGAATTTCCTTCTGGTGTGGTTTCACAGGTACAACCCAACATAGCATTATCAGGACAGGCACCTGCAACCTCACAATCTGAATCGTTTGTGCATGAAGTTGGTCCAACTACTTCATCGCCATCAGCAACAGGATCGTCTCCATCGGCTTCTGCGCAATCAATCGCACAATTTGCAGCAGTTTCCGGACCATCACAGGTATCATCACCGCAACAAGGCATTCCCTGACCAACTTCGTCACAACCAACAGGTTCATCTGTTATGCCATCACCATCAACCGGTGGCATGTCGCCATCGGCAACAGGATCATCTCCGTCAACAACAGGATCATCACCATCCACTGTTACATCTGGATCATAATCCACAGTCACACCACCTGCTCGCACACAACGAACATAGTTGTAAATGCGAATAGCGTCGCCTTGGGGGCCATTTCCAGTAGGATAATCATCCGGGTCACCTGTTTTGGGATCGCTACGCTGTGATCCTGCACCATGTACATCCATCCAAGTGTTGTTCATATAACCCAGTGATCTTCCAAATGACACATAGGCACCAGCTCCACCATCATGATCAGTTGTATAATTGGAGTGAGTTGTGCTACTCCAGTAAAAAGCGTAATCCTCGTTGCCAGCTTCATTCGTGATTGGAGTACAGGAAAAAAGTGGATCTATTGCAGCAGATGAAGTTGTTTCTGGGGATCGAGAATAATCAACAATACTCTGCAATTCTTTTACAGCAGGTAATCTCCAGTCATTTTGGTTGGCTAATGTGAGACCTTCACAGTAGGCGAGAGCATTTTCCCAAAGAATTCCACTACCATTATCAGACTGCTGCCACATTAAGCCTGTGGCTTTGTCAGTAACTGTCCCATCTGAATTATCTTTAAAGTCATTTATGCCATATGCTTCAGCATCACGAACGTAGACTACGAAAAAGAGTTTGTCTGTTGATTGGCCAGGCATAGCTCCAGTTCCATAACCCTTAATGCGTCCATCAGCGAAATTGACGCCAAACATTGTTTCGCCTTCCATAGTGTCAGCTACAGAAAAGTTGCTGCTGGCCCATTGCGAGTCAATAATACGCTCTCCTGCCGTGGTATCGCCGTATTCAAAGTCGAAAAACTCAGTATCAATAAACGGAGTTAACCCCGATGTATCTGTACCGGAATAACCACTAGGATCTTTACCACTAAATAAAATCAGTGAGTATAGTTCTTTAATGCTTGGTAATCTCCAGTCGCTATAGTTTGCAAGATTAAAGGATGCTGCTCCGGCTACCGCATCATCGGCGGTCATTTTGTCTCCCGGATCTTTCTGCCACATTAAACCAGTAACCAGATCCGAAACTGTGCCATCACCATTGTTTTTGTATCGAGGTTGATAGCCAAGGTATTGTGCATCCTGACCAGAAAAGCTATTCCCTTTTGCTGAACAATCCATTGTCGTGTTAGCATCATAACAATTACTCTGACCGCTATCTACAATTGGATACGACACAGTTATTGGAGCGATTTCCTCATCCATATCGTCATCACCATCTGCAACAGAATCATCTCCGTCAGGTTTGACATCATCACCATCCACTTTAGTATCGTCGCCATCACTAATAATACTGTCACCATCTGTATTTACGGTGTCACCATCTGACTCTCCAAATGAGGTTGTAGTATCATTGCAACCAAAAGACACACATAAAAACAAAATCAATACAACCAATACACTTGAAAACTTCCCGGCCATTACTTTCCTCCTTTGATACAAAAACCAAAACTTTATTGTTTTCTAACAAAAATCTAACACTCCATGAGTTTAACAGGTGATTGTAAAGGAATTGTTTGGAAAACCGAGGTAAAGTGTAAAGTTATGTAAAGTTGGTTGCTGAATAACAAAACGTGTTATAATTGTATGCACTTGTGAATATTAATCTTCTTAGATGAGGTGAGAGTTGAGTTTGCAGGAAACACAAGATGGAACACGCCTTCTGATGATTGATGACGACGAAATGCTGTGCGAACTCGTTCAGGATTATCTGGCTCCATTTGGTTATGGAGTTGATATGGTTTTCGATGGGTCGGAAGGCTTAAAGATGGCAATTGAAGGATCATATCAAGCCATTATTTTAGATGTGATGCTGCCCGGCATGGATGGCTTTGAAATTTTAAAAGAACTTCGTCAACATTCCAATGTTCCAGTACTTATGCTGACATCACGAGGAGATGAAACAGATAGGATTGTAGGTCTTGAAATCGGCGCAGATGATTATCTTCCCAAAACGTTTTCTACTCGTGAGCTTCTGGCAAGATTACGTGCAGTAACAAGACGAAGCTATCAACCCCAACACGAATCAGTGGAAAATCATAGTTTGCCAATCATTGTAGGCGATCTTCGTATTGATGAAATGTCGCGCAGAGTCACTTTAAAAGAAAATCCACTGGATCTCACCTCTGTTGAATTTGATCTTCTGCTTGCGCTAATTAAAAGACGAGGAAATGTATTGAGCCGTGATGCATTGCTTGACCAGATAACTGGTCGTAACTATGAACGCTTTGACCGTTCTATTGATGTTCATATTTCTTCATTAAGACGCAAGCTTGGAGACGATCCCGTATCTCAACGATATATCATTACTATACGAGGTAAAGGATATATGTTCTCTCTTCGTTCAGGAGAGGATAAATAATTTTGCGTACATCACTTTATGCCAAAATTATTCCCTGGTTTTTCATTAGTTTAGCTATTTTGGTTGTGCTCTTTGTGTTACTTTTCAAAATTGATTTCAGACTCACACCAGGAAATCCTTTTCAGGAACAAAATGGTGACCAGCTACTTAATATTGCATGGAAGATAGCTTCCGAGCTTTCTGTGGCACCTGAAGACAAGAGAGAAGATATTATAGCTGAATATGCCAAAATGTATAACGTAGATTTATATGTTTTTAGCCACGAAGGCTATCAAATAATGGGTCCACATATAGCGTTGCCATCCGAGGTCTTAAAAGTGGTTAGTGAGCCTGGCTTTCCTCCAGGTAGACATGATCCAGGGCGACCAGAGCGTGGTATCCATCACCCGCCTGACCATTCGAGGGCATTACCTAAAAAGCCTCCAAAACAAAAACACGACTCTCCTCGTTTCTCAGTAAAATCAAGTAATCCGACAACTTATTGGGTGGGAGTACGGGTGCCTATGAGGGTCGAATATCTACCGCCTCACCCAGTGATTATGTTAATGGCATCGGATAGTATGACGGGACATGGACTGTTCTGGAATCCTTTACCGTGGATAATCGCCATAGGACTATTTGTAATTCTTGGAATTCTAATGTGGATACCTTTCATTAGAAATATTACAAGACCTATTGTCAAAATGACCCATGCAGCAGAAGAAATGTCAAAGGGACATTTTGATGTTCAACTTGACAAACCTCGTTCTGACGAAATCGGTCGGCTTGGTCTGTCGATTAATGTCATGGCAAAACGATTAAAGGGATACCTTTCCGGACAGCGAAGATTTCTTGCAGATATCTCTCATGAATTATCTTCCCCCATTGCCAGAGCAAAACTTGCACTTTCAATAGCAGAACCTCAAACAGAAGGAAAAGCAAAAAAAAGAATACGCAATGCCCTGGGTGAACTGGAAAACATGTCGGATCTGGTAAACAAATTGCTGGCACTGACACGATCCGAGATTGGACCACAAAAAATTAAACTTCAGTCGGTTAACATTGCAGATATAGCTCAAAAGGCTATCGATAGAGAAAAAACAGAAGATAGCAATATTCAACTAAACATTGGTGAAGACCTCTTTGTTTCTGCTGATGAAGACCTTCTATTGAGAGCCATAGGCAACCTTATTCGCAATGCAGTTAGATACGCTTGTCAGGATGGCCCAATTACTATAAGTGCTCAAAAAAATAATGATAATGTTATAATAGAAGTCAGTGACCATGGGCCCGGTGTTGCAGAAATGGAACTTAATTACATATTCGAGCCTTTCTACAGAGCTGAGGGTTCACGAAATCGCAAAACAGGTGGTGTTGGACTCGGACTGGCAATCGTTAAAAAATGTGTGGAGGCCTGCAAGGGTACCGTATCAGCAACGAATATTGAAAATGAAGGGTTTTCAGTCAAAATTGTTCTGAAAAAAATAGCAACAACTCACACTAAAAACTGCCCATAGAGTAGGCCACAAAGACCTCACCAGAAGGCGTTTGAGTCACCGACCGGCTTGTCCTCGCGAACAATCGGGTAAGTAGCATAAACTTCTATAAAAACGCTAGACTGTCACATTGACTTGACTTTTAAAGGGGCCACGCATAATCTCGGGAAGATGAGTCTATAACCATTTTTGTGAGAATAAAGGATGTCTGAGCAAAATTTTTCTAATATTAGCAATAAAGGAATCACTCTTCACCCGGAGACTGCACGTATCGAGATGAATCTCGGATATGCCTGTAATAATCACTGCATTTTTTGTTCAGAGGCGGTAGTTAGAAAATCGGATGTCGGGAAAAAGGTTAATCTGGCACTTAGCACCGAATATCTGATTAAACAGCTGCTTCAGCACTACAAGAACGGTTTTCGCCATGTGACTTTTCTAGGTGGCGAACCTACCATTCGTAAAGACTTTTTAATGCTGGTCAAGGCCGCCAAAAAGCTTGGCTACCAGACAATATTTCTGACCACCAATGGCAGAATGCTTTCCAGGATGGACTTTGCCGAGCGCATCTTCATAGCTGGTGTCAATAAACTCTATCTTTCCCTGCATGGCCACAATGCAGAAATTCATGACTTTGCCGTAAGTGCCAAAGGTGCCTTCGAGCAGATTACCAAGGCCATGGGAAATGTTCGGGAGCTTGGCATGCCATTTCAGCTTTCCTCGGTAATCTTCAAAGGCAATGTCAAACATCTGAAAGAGCTGGCAGAATTTCAGATCACCAGCAAACCCAAAAGAGTCTTCTGGGCCTTTGTCAGGCCAACCGGGGCAGCAAGGGAAAACTTCGAAGAAATTGTTCCTTCCTTTGAAGAGATGGAAAAACCTTTAAGGGCAGCGGTGGAAGTTTTCAGGCAGAACAAAATTCCATTTACCGTGGCGCATGTGCCATTTTGCAGGATGTCTGGCATCGAGAAATACGTGGATGAACTCTACTGGGGCGATCAAACCGTTGAGCGGGGCGTTGATAAATATGTTTCCTTAGGTAACGACAACAAAACCGGGGATCACACGGTTGTTACCAAAAGCCATTATAAAATGAAGTCCCGCAGTTGTTTAAAATGCAAATATCTGGAAATATGCGAGGGTGTTCATACTGAGTATGTCAAGCGCAAAGGCTTTCTTGAGTTTACGCCGGTCGAAGGCGAAAAAGTTTTAGAACTTGCAGATTTACAGGATAAAAGGCTGTTACAAGAAAATGAATAACAAAACCAAATCTGGCACTATAGCCACGCCCAAGGCGTCGCGCAGGGAAGAACGGGCAGAGCGGGTTGATATCAATCTGGGTCATGCCTGTAACCATAAATGTGTTTTCTGTATGCAGGGAACCTCCGGCATCGAACAGAAAAAATGGGTCAAGCTGGAAAAATTAAAGGAAGAAATGCGTTACTACGCCGAAGAAAAGCAGGTGCGCTCACTGGGGCTTTTAGGTGGCGAACCAACACTCTATCCCTGGCTCGAAGATGCACTCGATCATGCACAAAAGCTTGGCTATAATGATATAACACTTAATACAAATGGCTATAAATTGGCTGATATGCAATTTGCCACAATGGCTGCCACCAAGGGAATCAACCGTTATTGCATCTCGCTGCACTCGGAAATTCCCGAGATAGAGGATTATCTTTCAGGCAACAAGGGCGCATTAATTCGTAAAATCAAAGCTATCAGAAATTTGCTCAAACTTAAAAAGCAGGGCTTTAATATAGTTATCTCGTTAAACGCAGTTTTGAATGCGATGAACCTTCCAACGATGGATCAGTTCATCAAATTTTTCCGTCATATCGGCATTACCGACATCAGGCTTAACTATATCAGGCCGGAAGGCAGAGCCGAGAACAGCAAGGAGCTGGTGCAAAAGTATACCGATGCCATGGAGAAGCTGATGCAGCTGGTCAAACAAAACGAGCAGCAGTTTAAAATTCGGCTAACCTTTGGCGAGATTCCACCTTGCGTTTTTCCTGCATCTTTCTTTAATAATGAAACTTTGCGCTGTAAATATATTGGCGAGTACACAGACAGAAGAACGTTTGTTACATCCTTTGCCAACCAAAGTGATGGCAGACTTTCTGACAGCGAGGGTAAACAGCGTTTTGTCTGGCAGGATCTTAAAATGGAAGAGTTGAAAACCTTGACTGAGCAATGCAAGAAATGTGCGTTTGTCAGCGTGTGTGGCGGGGTCTGGAAAAACTATCTGCAAATGCATGGCGATGAAGAATTTAAAGCACTAAAATAAAACAAACACTTTACGGAACATGTTTTATACATCCTGTCATGGTGGGTAGCATCTGGCTGTGTGGTGATATTATAAAGCCGGCGATTATCTTATAGTACTTTTCCATTGTTTTCGTTGAATAAACGCTCATCCCGAATGCCGACTGAAAAGAGGTCTATCGAGGGACTTTTCTTCGCGTTCTATAAACTTCGATACAATTTTGTTCCACAAAATCACTCAGTGTGAGCGAAAGAAAGATACTACTTTTAGTTGCCGGGTTATTAGCTTTTTACATTTGCCTGTTTTTTATAAGATTATAAAAAAACAACATATCTACTGGAGCGATAGATAAATGACTTCAAACAATAATAAAAATGTATATCCATTAATAAATGCTACTGCAGAGGATAAGCCGGACAATTCCACCAGACGCCTGATATACGAAATTATCTTCGAATCCGATACACCCTCCGGCAAGCTGTTTGATGTTTTGCTGATGGTTGCAATTCTCCTCAGTGTGCTGGCTGTGCTTTTGGAAAGCGTGCTCTCGATACGGCAGGACTATGGTGAAATATTATACATTGTTGAATGGATTTTCACGGCTCTTTTCTCTGTGGAATATCTTCTGCGTCTTATCTCGGTGCGCAAACCTCACCGCTATGCTTTCAGCTTTTTCGGTATAATTGATATTATGGCGACTCTGCCCACCTATCTCGGTCTTATATTTGCCGGGGCACATTCTCTTTTGGTTTTGCGCATCTTCCGCCTGTTGCGAGTTTTCCGTGTTTTCAAATTAACACGCTATTTGTTTGAAGCCAGCGTGCTGATGGTGGCCCTGAAAAACTCCCGTCACAAAATCACCGTTTTTTTAGGAACCGTAATTTCCATTGCTACCGCGATGGGCAGTTTTATGTATCTTATCGAAGGGCCGGAAAACGGTTTTACCAGCATTCCAAGAGGTATTTACTGGGCCATTGTAACCTTGACCACTGTTGGTTATGGCGATATCGCTCCCCACACCGTTGCCGGTCAGATGCTTGCTTCATTCGTAATGATTCTTGGCTATGGCATCATTGCGGTTCCAACCGGTATTGTAACGGTAGAGATGGCACAGGTTTCCAAAATGCAAATGGTAGATATGGCATGCAAAAAATGTGGCGCAGAAAATCATCTCAAAGATTCAAAATATTGCAGAAATTGTGGAGTACCAATAGAAAATCCCTAAGCTTAAAAAACTACGATATATTGTGATACAAATGTAATTGTGTGCTATATTGAGATCATTATAAAATTGCATCGTATCATAACTCGGAGGCAGGGCATGAAAATTAAAGTATGGGATATTCCCACAAGACTTTTTCACTGGCTGTTGGTCTTTCTGTTTTTTTCTGCCTTTATTGTTGCCAAAACGGTTGACGATGAAAACCCGATATTTCTGTATCACATGGTATGTGGTCTGATTGCAGGACTGCTTGTTCTGATGCGTATTTTCTGGGGTTTCTTTGGTTCACGTTATGCTCTCTTTTCCTCTTTTCTATATGGCCCCGGTGCAGTTTTAACCTACATTCGTAAGGCCTTCGGCAAAACCGATGAGCCATATTTACAGCATAATCCTGGTGCCAGCTACGCAATATTCGCCATGCTAACTTTAGTTCTGGCCCTGGTTTTAAGCGGAGTTTTAATGTCTACAGGTGCAGAAATATTTGAAGAGATGCACAAGTTATTTGCTTTCTGCATGGTTCTGATTGTGGCAGTTCACATAATTGGAGTTGCCTTTTATTTTATTCGCCACCGGGAAAATATTATTTTCTCGATGATTGACGGCAACAAGCATGGTCGACAGGAACAGGGAATAGCTTCTACTCATCCCTTTGTTGGAATGCTATTTCTGCTCATTGCAAGTATCTGGGCTCTTTCCTTGCTGGATGGTTTGGATAAGCAAAAAGCTTCCCTGACAATTCCGCTTATCGGTGTTCAGATGCAACTTGAAGAAGAGCATCAGGCAGACGAGCATCATGAAAAGAGTGAGCAGCGGGAAAAGAAACATGATCGGGATGATGATTAAACCCAAAGCCACTCAGCTGCCGTAATGAAAACCTAAGGTAAAAAACACGCCGGGCCAGGCGTAGTTCGGGTTTACAGGTGTGCAGAACAATCCGCAGCTGTGTGCGCCCACAACTATAATGTGTGCGTTAATGCTGGCTTGAAAAGCATAATGTCTGCTGGTTCTAAATATGTATGTGATGTCTGGTGTCAGGCTGAAGCCATACATGCTTTGCGTATTGCTTTTACCGCAAAGAAAAGTGGCGCACTCAGACTCTATTGATTTTGTGCCGTGGTAGTTTACGGAAAATCCTGGCATTAAACCAAAGCGAAACTCGTGTGCACCATCTTTGCTTGCAACCAGCGGGTACGAAAACATCGGCCCGAAAGTGAACAGCACTTTTTTCTTTCCCTCCCACCTGCCGGGTGCAGCTCCGAATATATGGATTTGTATCACTGATGCTGCAAAATTGGGAATGCGAAAGGTAAAGAGGCTAAGTTTCAGACCAACCCCATGAGTGCCTCCGCCAAGTCCGAGTGCAACCCACTCCGTAAAGGGAACTTGATAATTTGTAGATAGCTCTTCTGTGTCGCTGTTCTCAATTTCTATTTCTTTGGCATCTGCTTGAGTGTTATTGTATACAAGTAGTAAGGTGACTAACAATAGCGACAGAAAATATTTCCTGATTTGCAAACTCATTTCCCCAACTCCAGATCTCTAAAGTTATCTCTTGAAGAATAATCAGGCGAAGTCCATTCGATAAAAGTTTTAGCACGCTTTTTACAAATGCAGATGGTAAATGTGTAAAAAAATTCTGGCAAGTTATAAACGATTAGCGTTATTCTAAAAAATGCAAAAGATATAAGCCAACCCTGAAGTAGACCACAATCCTGTAGTATTCCGCAATACATTTCAGGCAACATCATGTTACATCAGGCAACATAAAGATACAGCAAGATACTTTGTAGATACATCGAAGTACATGAAGGTACAGCAAGGCACATGAGCTATCACAAAATGATATGAGACTACATGAGCTAACATGAGACTACATTTTCCGTCTGGAAGGTTCAGTTGCAGGCTTGCAAGTGCCTGATAATACAATATAAAAAAACTCGCCCAGAGATGTTTCCTGTTTTAAAGGTCAGCTGATAACAACAACTTACAGGCATGAAGAATGAGAAAAGTATTGGAAATCTGGCCTATATGGAAATTATAGAGATATATTGCGCCCGAAAAGCGCAAACTGAGACAAATTCTAAAATTAAATGTGTTATTTCAGTTGTTTACAGGAAAAAAGGTCGGCCATATTTCCCCAAAAATGCAAAAGATAACAGCTGAGAGAAAAATATGAGGTAAATAGTAGACTTAGATTAAAAGCACTCTTCCAAGTTATTTTTTACGGTAAAAGAGCTGAAAAACTTCAAAAGGATACAAGATCATATATATAATATCGGCCATATGCTAATATTCCGCTGAGTGTTGCCGATTTATATATAAGAAGGATCGTTTATTCAATGTCGTAAAAATTACATTACTTTTTAGATGGTCGTTCAGCGGTTTTCATTTGAACAGGAGAAGTAAAATGTCTGTTGATAGCACCCGAGATCTGAATAGCTCCCTTGAAATGGCAGTTTCAGCGAAGATAAATGCTCGCTCAATCAGAAAAGCCACAACAAACGTTTCGCGTGTCAACGAGACGATGTTTTCCTTTTCGTTTTCCAAGCTTGCCAAGCAGTTGAAGTTTTTACAGGACGAAATTGACAAGATTGAGAACGAAGACGAACGAAAGAAATCCAAAGGCTGGTTTGAAGATATTTTATCGTTATTCTCGGAAGATGAGGACCGCAATGGTTTAATGAATTTCGTTAGTATTTCAAGGGTCTTAGTTGATGACGGCGATGATGGTCTGCTATCTTTTCTGGGCACTATTTCCAATATAACCGCCAAACAATTGCCCATTAAAAGCTGGCTCAATAACGCTAGTCGTATCACAGAAAAATCTCTCCATAATCAATATTTGACAGAAACTAACCGCATACTTAAAAATAATAAATCCGATAGTCTGAGCATGCTTGACACTTTCGGCAGATTTACAGCGATAATTTGCAGCATTCTGGCGCAATCGGTGGATGCTGATATTCAGATGTTGCAATTACGGCAACTATTCGAGAGCATTGAGTATTCAAATGGTTTGCAGGAAAAAGATGAATCCATGACCCGTTTTGCCGAACAAAACTCCTATTGATAACAATTTAACCAACAATTACAAATGATTTAAATTCTACAATCCTTGACAGTGCAGCTATTCTATATTATGCATTAAAAAGTTATTGAAACTAAATTCATGCATCTGGGAGGTTGCCATGCGCCTGTCGATTATATGCCACAAGATTGTAGTGCTGGCCTTAGCGTTTCTGTTTTTACTGACCGCTGCCTGCTCCACCAGCAATGAAGATATTGATCGCTGGGCAGAGTCGCTTGGTGGCGAGCAAAAAATTATTACGGTCTTATCCGACTATGCAATTCCTCTCGAAACCAGAGTTTATTCGGTGCTTAAATTGGTCGAAAAAAAGAAATTCGGCGCTTTATCAGTGGCTCTGGAGGGCATGACACAAACACAAAAAATTGAGTTGATAAAGGCTTCTGCGCCAGAGATTATCAAGATGTTGAGGCATGTTGATCTTGATGTTCAGGCGTCTGCCAAAGATGTTTTGTATGTCTTTATGTCGATTGATCAGGAGGTTATTCAGAAGTCTGCGCGACAGGTTATTATTCAGTGGTATTCCACCGAGTTCATGAAAAAGTTAACCCTTGGTCATTTTTCCGCTTTTCATGTTTTAAGCGAAATAGGCCCGCTGGCTGGGGATTTGCTGGTGGAACAGCTGGTTAAAACTCCCAAAGCACGAAAGAAAATTGTCAGGATTATCGAAAAAATCGACAGCCCGGGCGTTAGCAAACATGCCTCGGATGTTTTGCTGAAATGGTTTGAAGAACAGAAACCGGATCTCAGTGCGGAGCTTTTGGATCTGGCCTGTTTTGTCAGGAATGATAATCTTACGGCGGTTATGAATGAATACATATTGAACAAAAAGAATCCAATAGATATTCGTTTTTCCGTTTTCAACACCCTTACTTTTCATCCCTCTGTTACCACGGTGCCGGCTGCGGTAAAGATATTTATTGACCGCACAGAACTGTTTGACATGCGTACCAAGGCGATTGACATAATTTTGAAACTTGGTGACGAAAGCTTGCTGGATTATCTTTATCCGTTTTTAAAGGATGAGGATGTCAAGTGGTCTGCCTTTGCTGCTATCTTGAAATTTGGTGGTGCCAAGTCAGTGAATAAGGTTTTCAAAAAGCTGAATCCAAAAGTGAAATTCTGGCGTGAAGATTATGATGTTGCCAGAAGATCGTTGAAGCAACTTGACAAAGAGGCTGCCGAGCCTTTGGCCAGATATGCAAAATCTAAATATGTTCCGCTTGCCACTTTGGCCATTATTGGCCTGCAATATACCGCAGATCTGGAATTTGCCGAAAAAATATTAACACCTTTAACCAAGGACAAAAGAGTTATAAAGAACTATTTTGAACACAAAGATTACACCATCGGCATGATGGCTTCCCAGGTTTTAAGCAATATCAAAAACGAAATATAGGCTAATATTTCAGCCTGTTTTCGCTATCTAACCAGTTAAATGAAACTTTGAATTCTCCGCAATCCCTTCATAATTACTATGCTTTTTCTACTGTCAATTCTTGACATTATTTTTCGCATGGGGCATAGTATTAATGCTTTAATAGTAATAACAATACAACTGAGGAATCAATGCAATTCGACCACTGATTTTGTAGAAATCTGCGTGTCTGTGCATTCGTCCCGCTATGTGGATGGTATCTTTGTTTTTTAGACTGGAGGAATAGTAAATGGCAGAAACGACAAATCCATACTTTGTAGATGAATCAAAGCCCTGGTTTTCACCGGAAGCAGGCTGGCCGGAAGAAGTTCCCAAAAATATCGAATTTCCCAACATTACCCTTGGCGAAGTGTTGAGAGAATCTGCCGGTAAATGGCCGGATGAAAAGGTGATGTGGTTTCTCGATAAATTCATGACCTACAAAGAACTGGATGAAAATGTTGACCATTTTGCTTCGGCCCTGCATAAACTGGGCGTGAAAAAAGGCGATGTGGTGAGCATGATTCTGCCAAACAGTTTTCAGTATGTGGTTTGTTACTATGCCTGTATGAGAATTGGTGCGATTGCCTCCGGGGTTAATCCGACCTACAAACCGATGGAGGTTTTGCATCAGCTTAAGACTGTTGGTACCAAAGTGCTGGTGGTGCTGGATGCTTTGTATGAATCTGCCGTTGAACCGATTCTGAAAGAATCACCAGTCGAACATGTTATTTCTACCAATATTGCCGATCTGCTTGGTTTGTCGCCAATTAAAAAAATGTTGGGACATTTGCTGAAGAAAATCCCCAGTGGCCCTGTTCCGTCAACTGCCTTGAAGTTTGCCGATTTAATCAAGACACCTGTAAACCTGCCTGAGGTTGATCTGGATGCACATGACACCGCAACCTACATTATGACTGGTGGCACTACCGGCGTACCAAAGGCCGCGGTTTTGTCACATTATAACTGTGTATCAAATACTATACAGGCAAAGACATGGCTCTTTAAAATAGCGGTAGGCGGATGCGATGTTGGCGTGCTTCCACTCTTTCACAGTTTTGCCATGACCGGAGTTATGAACATTTCGATTCAGGTTGGTGCCTGGATGATGCTATTCCCACGTCCACCTGAGACACAGGAACTTATTGATACAATCAACAGAATTGGTGTTGACGATGGAACCATGTATTGCGGTGCGGAAATACTCTTTCAGCGATTGGCCGAACATCCCGGAGTGGAAAATTCCGGTATCTCTAAAAAACTGACTCTTTGCGTATCTGGTGCCGGGCCACTGCATAAGCATGTGCAGGAAGCCTTTGAAAAAAATACCGGTGGAAAATTGGCAGAAGGTTTTGGTTTGACCGAATCAACCCCGGTTATTTCGGCTCATCCTTTCTGGGGCGGTAGAAAACTTGGCACAATCGGTTTACCTTTCCCGGGTACCGAATGGAAGATTTGTGACATTGTAGATTTTAATAAAGAAAAAGAGCTTTGCCCTGAAGGAGAAGAGCCGGACAAAGATCGTCATCTTGGGGAACTTTGCGTGGCAGGCCCGCAGGTGATGGTTGGTTATTTAAACAAGCCCGAGGAAACTGCCGACACCATTATTGAGAAAGATGGAAAACGCTGGTTGTTAACCGGTGATATCGGTTTTATGGATGACAAGGGTCGCGTCTATATTCGTGACAGAAAAAAACAGTTGATTAAATATAAAGGCTATTCTGTTTTCCCGAAAGAGGTTGAGGAGCTGGTAGCCGGGAACGAGAATGTACTTGAAGTGGCCGTGGCAGGTTTGCCAGATGACAAAACCGGTGAGCGTATTAAAGCCTGGGTGGTCTTGCGGGATGAATGCAAGGATAAAATTACCGAGGCCGAGCTGATGACCTGGTGCCGTGACAACATGACTCATTACAAGGTGCCCAGTTTCATCAACTTCATTGACGAAATTCCCAAGACACTGGTGGGTAAGGTAATGCGCAGAACCTTACAGGAAGCCGACCCGATATATAAAAAATATCATGGACTTGGCTAGAGTAAATGTTTGACAAAACAAAACGCCCCGAAATATTTTTCGGGGCGTTTTTCTTTGCAAAAATTCTCAGAATGACTATGATGTGCTGAGGTAAGGTAATCAACAAGAATCGGGAGTTTTCCATGAAAAATTCATTTCTCTTTATTATGGCTTTGGTGATTCTGGCTGCATTTTCTCTTTGTTCCTGCATTGGGGACGATTACAAAAAAGACGAGATTACCGCTGAAGACGGCGATAAGTCCACCGAGGATGGTGATGACGATACTATAGACGGTGATGCTGATCTTGAGATGGAAGAAGAACTTGAAGCCGAGCTTGAAGAAGAAATGGAAGCCGAAGAGGAAGCTCCCTGGGTCTTGCCGTACTCCAGCCCTGAAGCTAGAGGCAGCTACAACGCCGGTGCAAGTCAGGTGCAGTTTGTCAATGCCGAACAGGAAAGAGATTTGCCCGGCTTCATCTGGTACCCCACTTTTGAAACTGAAGGCATGGGTTTTAACTACGACTATATCATACCTACAGAGGGTGCGATTATGGATCCTCCGATTGCCGACGAAGGCCCCTTTCCGGTGGTTATTTTTTCGCATGGTAGCCAGGCATTTGCACAGCAGTCGTTTTATCTGACAGAGTATCTGGCCTCACATGGCTTTATTGTGGCTGCTCCGAACCACATTGGCAATACCACCGCCACCGATGACAGCTCACGCATGGGCTACATTGCCCAGCAACGCCCACGCGATCTTTCGATTGTAATTGATCATCTGGAGCAGTGGAACGAAGACGAAAACCATATCCTTTATCACAAAATGGATTTGAGCAAGATATCTGCCGTTGGTCATAGCTTTGGTGGTTTTACTGTTGTTTATGTGGCAGGCGGTACGGTCGATCTGGCCAGCTCCCAGGCATATTGCGAATCGCTGGAAGACATCAGCCAGAATGCTTTCTGCAAACTGATGAAAAAAGAACAGCTGGAACAGATTGATCCTGAATTAAATGTTCATGACCCCAGAATCAAGGCCGTGGTTCCGCAGGCACCGGCTGGTTTTGCCTTCTTTACCGACGCGGGCATGAAGCAGATTAAAATTCCGGTACAACTTCAGGTTGGTGATCTTGATCTGACTGTTCCGCATGTTGATTCGCTGAACATGTATGACTCATTAAATCCGGTTAAGCAACTTTTATTGCTGAAAGGTGCCGGGCACTTTACCTTCAGTAATATGTGTATTCTGCTGCCAAACATGGGTGATGGCTGTGGAGAGGATGGACTTGACTGGGGACAGGCCACATGGCTTTCCAATACCTATGCACTCTCCTTTATCAGATATTATGTCCTGGGCGAGGAGCGAGACGCAGAATATCTGACAGACGAATATGCAAACAAGTTTGAGGAAGTGGTATTTTCCCATGAGGAAAAAGCTTCTGAGTAAAAATATCACTTTAATTTCTGTTTTAAAATGGGCAAGTTTCTTGCCCATTTTTCTTTGCAACCCAGCACAGAAGGAAAGTCGCTGCTAACTTGTGATAAAGTTCACTTAATCCAGCACCCATTTCGAAATTGTTGGTTCCGCTTTTGGCTGCACGCTCTGGTCGTCATATGATACTTCTGGTTTTAATAGCTCGTAGTTTAAAGAATAAATATTTCGCCATGCATCGACGACAAATTTATCGGAAGAAAAATGTCTGGTGGTGGAAATCAATTGGCCAGTTGGTCTGTAGATGTTCAAATAATACATGTCGGTGTTCAATTCATAGTTGTGGGTATCCGGCCTTGCTTTATAATACTGTAAAACATAGATGTTACCTTCGCTGTCTACGTTAAAATCAAGAAAATACGATTCGAGATCGGTGCGGTTTGCTTTCAGATAAAGCTCGTAATCATGGTCGTGATATTCCCAGTCCGGATCATAATCCAGCAGGTTGATGCTGTTGGTTTTAAAATAGCGAACCGGATTTCCCTGTGGCGTAAAAGCCTTGATACGGCCGTGGTAGTAATTTTGATTTATATCTTTTGTCAACTCCTGAATGTCATCAAGAACCAGTACAATATTATCATGTGAGATTTTGATTGAGCGTGGTTTTCTTAGAAGCTCCGGATTGTGTACCATGCCTTCAATTGTGCTGGCATAAGCGGTGACTGGCATGGCTTCCACTACATCATCACCTTCCAGATAAGGTTGATCCGGAAGTTTTAATGAATACATTTTTCGTGTTTCGAGGCTTATGCCGAACATATAGCCACTGTTATGAACAGCAGTCTGATGCATTACTGCGGGAAATTTGCCATATGTCGGATAGATACTGCTATGATAATTCCAGCCGAAAATATTTCTGTAGTCCGTACCCCAATTGTGAATATCTGTAAAGGGTTCGCTTTCCGATTTCTTGACATACCATTCGACAAAACGCTCATGTGTTGAAGCGTTCCAGGCATGGTAACCCCAGAGTATATAATTGTTTGCGATCCTGTTTTGCTCATTTCCGTAAGTGTAATTAATATGAGAATTGAAACCCTGATTGTTATTTTCATGCGATAGGTAATTTTTCTCACTGCTTTTTTCCGGGTGTTCACTAAGGGAAATGTTTTGCAAATAGTTTTCGCATGCCGCACGCCATGTCTGCTGCGTTTTGTCGTAAAACTCTCTGCATCCGTGCCATGAGTAGCCCAGAATGCCGTATTTGGACAACATGCTGATGCTGGAGAGATCCTGTATTGCTGTCGCTGATGGTATGGCGGAGAAATTAGCTTCGGTTTCCTCAGGTGCATCCGCTTCAATCCAGACTCGTTTGTTACTCTCTTCATTCCATGAAAGTTTTTCTTGATGTCTGTACTCGGAACCCACACTCAACTCGGCAATGTCTTCTTTGATTGTCAGCTCAGTGGCGAGATAGTATTCTCCCACATGGCTAGTGTTTGAGTAGACCTTTGGTTCGGATACACCAACAATCGAATGATCTGCGCCGTAGAATACGGTGGTAATTGAGACGGTACCACCAAGCGGTATATCGTTAAACCATACTGTCAGTGGATCTGAAAGTGTATGGTTTGGTAAATAATTCTCAATTATTCTTGGATCGGTTTGGGAGAAATTGGCAAAAACCTTATAAGACTTTGCAGCACTTGGAAATTGATAATTTTCCGGATCGTGATTGATTGTAACTTTTATGTCGTGAAGAAGAGAAAGACGGTTTTCAATAATCCATGGTGCAGTTAAACTTTCAATAGCAGATTGTCCTAACATGGCCGCAGTGGTAGTAATGGCAACTGCATTAAGTCCCCATCCCACAAAGGGTTCAGCGTCTTCAGCTATTGAGATCAGTTCCTGTTTTATTAGAAAATTTCGTATCTCAGCCTGAACCAACATCTTTGTTACAAGGTCGTAGCCGAATTTCTCAAACTTGATAAAGAGGTTTTTAATTGAGGTCTCGGATTCACTCCAGATAATTGAAAAGGCAAGTTTTGCAATTCCTGAAAGAATGCCAAAGCTGGAATACATTTCTCTCAGCATTTTTCCATCTTCATGGTAACCGGAAGAGGTGGCTAACAGAAAAGTCGGTATGCCAAGCTCGAATATTGTGGTCATGCTTGCACCTAAAAATATTACCTTTGAATCGAAGCGACCATGGGTACCCAGTTCTCCTGCCATCAATTTTGCATAAGCTGCGTTTTCGGGGAAGGTAATTGTTACTTCAGTGTCGTATGCACCAAAAAGATCAAATGCAAGCGGGATACCCACAAAGGTCTGTACCGGAGAGATCAGTCCGAGAAACTTTTTCGATTTTGTTTCAAGTTTTTCGCTGATTGTATCCGGAAGCCAGTGTAATTTGCTTTCCCAGTCGGTAAGTTCGATTGGATTGTCATTTTCATCGTAAAATTCAATGTACTGAGAAAGATGAACCAGATAGTGATTAGTGAATTTCAAGGTTGCAGTTCGTCCTTCATTCGACTCTATGCGGGTTCTCAGTCCATGCTGAAAGTCGTTTTTGTCGATTTTTAGATGCACACTGCCTGATGATTTCAATTTTGCCTGAGACTCTACGGAAGCGTCAATGGAAGAAGAACCATTGCTGATATGCCAGTTCTGGTCTTTAAAGTCGGGATCATTTTTGATGGAATTGATTACCTGCAACATCACTTCGCCGGCAATATCATTGATTTCATCTTTTATCTGATATGAAAAACGTTGTTTATGGTCTTTTTCGCGATAAAGTGGATTGCCATCCATATCGGTAATTGGCACCATATTGTACCAGCCATGATTGCCCATGCCTCTAATTTTCTCTACCAGCATATTAAATCCGGGCGCGGTCAGAATGTGTTCGTGAATAACCTGCGCCCCATACTCCGGGTTGAGGTTCATTATTTGCGGGTGGTGAAAGATAATTGCAATTGCAATATCACGGCTTCCGTAGGTGGCAAGCATATCTTCGGAAATAGTGCCTTCGGCAGATTTGAACTTTCCGCTTATATCGTCGTTTAATTCTTCCAAGACTTCAATTGCTTCGTCTGCCGGAACATAAATAAGAGGGAAGGCCAGTCCATAATCTACATCATCTCCGTGAGCCTCTTCCAGACCTCCGCTGTTATCACTATGCTGAGTCACATATAGCATCATTACTTTGTCGCATGGCAAATTGATATCTTCCACCAGATGAGTAGGATGATTTTCCAAAGTTTTACTGGTGAAAAGATCGGAGTATTCCGCCCTGGATTCGTCATCGTGTTTGACTAAAGGATAAGCCACACCTGCCACATGAAGTTGATATTCTTCTTCGTGATTGAGAAATCTGTCTATGTGATTAAGCTTAAAATGAAGCGTCCGAGGCTCAAATTCACGAGGTTCGCCGTCATTACCGCCACAGCTTGAAAGTATGAAAGATATTAGAAATAGAGTTATATAGACTAAAATTCGTGATTTCTTCATTGGACACTCCACACATTTTTTATTAAATGACACACAGGACAATGTATAATATCGTCCAATTATATGAAATGTTTAAGGAAAATCCCCTTTTTAGTATCGTATGTAGGATAGAAAATTTATTCGACAAAATGGATAAGCTGTTCATACGAGATATCGGACTAGAATTTAATCCGACGTACCAATTTAACTTTTATAATTAAGGCTGTAGTTTCAAAGGTTTATCAGGCGGGTTAAAAGACCCTTGAAGAATAAGGAAAGGTTCAGATCGTGAGATCTGAACCTGTTCATTAGGTGTCCATCGGGTATTAAATTTTATCTGTTACAATTCGCAGTAGGCTTTAGCTGCGTTTGCTACCACTTCTGGCAATCGGAAGTGACATGCAACGCGGGCCACCACGACCTCTCGACAACTCTCCGCCAGGAATTTTGATGACTACTCTTTTCGGAGAATCTGGTTGTTTCTTGTTGTAGTCAATAATGCTATCATAATTTCCGGCAAACTGAGCGGGATTCATCACTTCGAAACCAGCTGAACGTAATTCATTCAAGGTTTCAATATTGCGTTCATAAGTTATTACTACGCCCGGGGCCAGTGCCAAAAGGTTGGCTCCATCAGTCCATTGTTCTCTCTTCTGATAAAGAAGCTCTGAATCGACTGAATGGCTGATATTGGAATTGTTTGCAATATTATCTGGAACTTGTCTTGATCCACCACAGTGCAGCATCTCGATGTTATAATTTGTATTGTAACTGCATATTTCATGCAATGTGCTTGCTCCATGGCTTATAAAAGTCTGTTCCTTGTAATTTTCAATGTCATTTTCTGTATATATTTCTTTGTTGAGAAAACCGCTTTCCTCTATCCATTCAGGGGTTATTTCATAAGTTTTCAGGCTTTTTTTACTGATATCATCAAAAGGCTCGAAACACATGGCTGAAAGGCTCGTACCCGCAAGCTGATCTGCAATTGTAAAAACAGTATCCAGATGCATCGAACTGCGCTCTTCACTTATCTGAATTGCCAGCAGTCGCTTGAATGAGTCATTTTTGAAGCTTGCATTTCTGTTGCCATTAGCGCTGGGAAACCATCTTTCTCTTGCATATTCCAGAATACCCGCAAAAGATGTCCGCTCACTAAGCCCGGCCAGAATAGTCTGATCATCAAGCACCACCAGGTCGCCACCTTCGATGGAAATAAACGGGCAATGGTTGTTTGCAATGCATTTTTCTATCTGAATACCCAGCATATCTATAAAACGGGTTTCTTTAAAGCTGGGATGTGAGCTAAACACCAGCCAGGATAGCAGTGCTTCTCTTCTTCTGGCAGGTTTGGCAGCAGCAGCACCGACAATAACATCTCCGATAACCGCAGCAATGTCTCTGGTGAATAATAAGTTAGGCAGTGGGTGGAAGTATACATCCCCTTCTTCGCTTCTGCCCGTTATCAATATATGCAGCAGGGTGTTTGTATCAAGACGCTTGTAACTTGCACACAATTCTTTAGCTTTGCTTTTTTCATTTTCATTTGTAGAAATGGCTATTAGTCTTTTAAAGAAAGTTTCTGCCAACTTATCGTCATCGACCATGATCTTCAGACCGTCTTCGATTAACTCCGAAATATCAAGTGTCGTAGCAACAGTGTCCAGCACTTTCAGAAAATCGGAAAACTCCTCTTCTATGCTTTCGCCATAAATAATGTCATCAAATAAAATATATGAAGGATTAGATATGAAGAAGTCCAAAACTGATCGTTGCCTGAGGTTCTTGAATACTTCTTTGTTTTCCTTATTTGTCCACCGAAGTTTTAATGCGTCATCTCCAAGTGGTACTATTTTATCGCCAATTTGCAGTTTTGCAGTCTTAAATTCTGTCTCGTTCAAACCCAAATGGATTTTAAGATATTCGCGCAACTTGATATATTGTTCAATATGTTCGGGGAGAACATAATTGTGAGCCAGCATGTTTTTATTAACAATAACTGTATTCAGCTTTGAAACCTCGGACCATACACCTATATTGTCAATGCCTTTCAAAATAATCTCCTTTTATAAGTACAAGAGTTCAATCTGCTGTCTATTGATCTTCCCATGAAAAAGCGGATACTCCACTGTTGGGATTTATTTGGCTTCTCCCAGCTGATTTGAGTAGCAAGCCAGCGAATAACCCAGCATCTCATCTGCCAAAAGCGGGAGTTCCTTTTGTCAGGATTATAAAGCAACTCTAGCTATCTGTACAACCAAATTTACCTTGATACTTTGTCAAATGTTTAAAGCACTTCCCATCTTGTGAGTTGTGCCTGTTTCCTAGCAGACAAGATACCGTAAATTCAGGATAACGCAAGGAAAGCAATATCATTTTCCATCAATCTTGTATCTGAATTTCCCAAATAGATTTTGTGGGTTTTACAGCAGTTGCAAAAAGGGAGAAATAATCTCTCTGAAGAATAATAACTAACTGAATTTATTATATTATGTTAAAAGTTTTTGGTTCTCTCACTATTTGTCAGATTATGCTTTAAAAAAATGTCACAATCACTTTGACGCACAGCGACAATAGCTATTGGTATGATAAATATGGCGACTTGTTAACATTTATCGCAGGATTCTTAAAAATTGACAGCATGTTGTCAGGATGTCATAACTGGTCAATGGTATAATTTCTTTTGATATATCGACAATCTGCTCTTATGCTGTAATTACTGGAGTATCAAATGACAACATCGGAATCTCGTTCAGTAAACAGTAATGAATCAAATCCTTCCCGGCAAGCTAAAGCCCGTGTGATCCTGCTAACGGTGGGTCTTGGTACCATGCTTTCTGCAATGGCTGGATCAACCGTTACACTGGCTTTACCTGCTATCGCAAAAGAAATGGGAGTGGCCATTGGCGAGGTAAGCTGGGTTATGCTTGCATTTCTGTTATCGGTAACCGTCTTGCTGTTGATCGCCGGGCGTGCCGGTGATATTTTCGGACATGCACGTATATACCTTACAGGATTTTTTCTTTTTGGGTTTTCTTCATATGCAGCCGGAGCATCTCCCGATTTGTCTGTTTTAATTGTGGCTCGTGTTCTGCAAGGTATCAGTGGTGCGATGATTATGGCGACCAGTCCGGCGCTGTTGACAACCTCGATTGACCCTTCCCAACGGGGAAAGGCTTTGGGAATTCTGGCAACTGGTACCTATGTTGGTTTGACTATTGGTCCGTCACTTGGTGGTGCGCTGATCTATGGATTAAGCTGGCGCTGGATTTTCTATTTGAATATCCCGATATCTATTATCATCTTTTTCATGGGATTGATGTTTTTGCCACGTTCCAGGAAAGTGAATCCGACACCATTCGATATTCCCGGAACATTAACGCTACTGATAGGATTGCCGCTTTTGCTATTAGCGGTGGGGCAGGGAGAACAATGGGGCTGGCTGAGTACTAAAACTGTTGTATTGGCTCTGGCAGGTTTGAGCTTATTAATCTTGTTTGTGCGAATTGAAATGCAGCAAAGATTTCCGCTGTTGAACCTGAAGCTTTTCAGTTCAGCAGTTTTCACCGGTTCGGTAATTAGTGCTTTATGTAATTACATTGCTCTTTTTATTCAGATTATTCTCCTGCCTTTCTATCTTATGGAGGCACTCGGTGTCGATGCCAAAGAGGCAGGATTGGTTTTAACTGCCCAACCGTTTGTTATGGCACTGGTGGCTTCTCCTTCTGGCTGGCTATCGGATCGCATAGGATCGCGAGTGCTGGCTGTAGTTGGTATGCTGGTTTTGACAATGGGACTTATGGGTCTTTCCAGCATTAATTCTCAAAGCGAAATAACAATAGTGGCTTTCTGGCTTGCAGTAATGGGGCTAGGCACGGGCATCTTCATCTCGCCAAATTCCAGCGCTTTGATGGGTTCAGCACCCAAAACTCAACAAGGTGTGGCCGGAAGTTTGTTGGCGGTTTCCAGAAACTTTGGCATGATGGCAGGAGTGGCATTGTCTACCACAATATTTCAGGCAGCAGGAGGATCTACCGGGGAAGCCTGGCAAACGGTGGATTTTCAGGCAATGCGTTTGACTTTTCTGTTTGCAGCAGGTTTTAGTTTGTTAGGTGCAGTTTCCGCATTTGCAAAAACAAAGAAAACAGCAGGGTGACTTAACCTTGAATTCTAAACATAATTTATAGGCTTTTAAATAAAAAATAACTTGTTTAGTTAAATAGACTCTTGTCTTCAACTAATAAGTGCAACTCATTTTGATTGCCTAGTTATTGTACACGAACATACTTTCCTTGTACAAGAACTTCGTGAGGTGTCAGATAACCAATCGTTTTTCTCGGTCGATGATTCAAT
>Ga0209692_10001608_pt1 | contig 29693 bp, 27 predicted proteins | sample tdDd472_FD_187129 | JGI IMG/M metagenome (GOLD analysis project Ga0209692, IMG submission 187129) | Marine sediment microbial communities from the Atlantic coast under amendment with organic carbon and nitrate - tdDd47.2 (SPAdes)... | ecosystem: Environmental > Aquatic > Marine > Coastal >... | reverse complement strand
CCCGGTTGCCGGTCCGACGACCGCGCTCGATGTCGGAACAGTTCGGCGGCGACGAGATGTTGCCGAACACCATGTGCCGCCCGCCGATGGTGATCTTGCGGTCCGGATTGCGCGGCGTCAGCGTGAATTCCGACGGCGCCTTGCCGACCATCTCCATGACCAGATCGCGGCCCATCCGCACATTTTCGCCATCAACGATGCAGCCCGAGTCGCGCAGGATCGCCACGGCGTCCGGATGCAGGAACTCGATGCCGATTTCCTCCAGCACCCGCATCGCGCCATTGTGGATCGCGTCGACCCCTTCCGGCGGCAGCGGCTCGGTCGGACGGTCGATATTGATGACGTCGGTCCACGGCATCTGCCGGATCGCCGCGCCGCCGCGCCGACTGTTGGCCGCGCGCCCGCCGCGCTTCCTCAGGCGCGCCGGTGCATCAGCCGGAACCGCCTCGGCCAGCGCCTCCGCGATCAGCGGGTCGGTCGGCATTTCCGGCTTGGGCGGGTCTTCGCTGTCCATGCGGTCCTCCGGCGCGTCGAAGCGCCATATGAGACCGCTTTGGAAAAACGCGAAACCCCTTTTTGCGACCGATCAGAGGGAGGGTGCGACATGGCATGTCGCGATCCTGCCCCTTCCCGACAAGGGGAAGAGACAAGGTCGACATTGCTTACGCAACGGCAAATCCGGCTTTCGTCAGTGCCGACAATGCGTCGTTGACCGGATAGGAAAGCACCTCGACGCCTTGATGCCCGGAGGCCGCCAGCCGTGCCTCATGCTTGACGCGGTAGCGCGCCGCTGCGGCCGCGTCGTCGAAGAGGTAGATTCCGCCGGCCCGGCCGTTTTCCTCGTCCTCTAGCCATAGCTTGAAGATGAGGCCCGCCTCGGATGCGATGTCCGCAGCAAGTGGCTTCAGGGCCTCGGTCATCTCCCCCTTCCACGGACCGTGGAAGGGGAAGTGGAAGATCAGTGCGGTCTTCATCGCTCCACCTCAAGCCGCCAGCGCGGGGATCGCGCCGATCGCTCCAAGCAGCTTCATCTCGTTGATCTGAAGCCAGGTTTCGGCGATGCGGCCATCTTCCATGCGGTAGAGCACCATGCCGTCGAACGAGATGCGCCTTCCGTCGGCCTTCACGCCTGCGAAGTCGCCGGAATGAGTCGCATGGATCTCCCAGCGCGCCGAGACGTAATTCTCGTCGGCGACGAGCGCATGCACCGTCCAGTCCATGTCGGAAAAGGACTGCCGGAAGAACCGGAAGAAGTTCTTGTAGCTTTCGTGGTCGTGCGGCTCGCCGCCCGGGAAGCCATGGCAGATCACGTTCGGCACGACCGTGTGGTCGATCACCGCGACGTCCTCGATGTTTTTCGAATGCGTGCCGTTGAGGAATTCCTCCGCGACGCGGCGGTTCAGTTCGATGATGTCGGTCTTGTTCATTTCAGTGTTTCCTTGTCTGTCGGGGTTGGTTTCGCCGCGCGGAAATGCGGCGCATTGCCCCGCCCACCGCCGCACGCAGGCACGACAGTGAAGCGGGATTGTTTGCCGGTATTGGCCGACGGCGATGGGGAGGTCAGTCATCGTCCGTCAGGCCCCGCACGCGGCGGCGGATGTCGTTGCGGTCGAGCCCGATGTCCCGCAGGATGTGGTCGGGCTGCGACTGCAGTTCGCGGATCGCGAGGTCGTTCGCGGCCGCCTCGTCGAGCCGGTCGATAAGGGCACGCAGCGGAGCGGCAAGGCGCGCCGCCAACCGCATAAAGCGATCAGCGACGGCGACCGCAGGCCGCGCGATGGCCGTTTCGTGCAGGCTCATCGATACGAGCCTCAATGCAGCGCGTCGGCGACTTGCTCGATGGCAAGCGGATCGACGGCGTCTGTCGCGCCGCGCCCGTAGGCATCGCGCACATGATGGGTCAGGCCCGATATCCCGCCCCTTGCCAGCGGCAAGTGACCGGACAGCACATAGTCGGGATCGATGCGCTCGATTGCGACGAGCATGCTGCCGAGCGCGGCCTGGTCCATCTGTGCCAGCCACGGCGCATCGATGGACGACCAGCCAACGAGACCGTCACGTAGCGTGTCCGCATTCACCTCGTCGGCCTCGTGCACCGTCTCTGGCAGAAGCGCGCCGAAACTGTCGGCGGCGAAGAACACGCTGTCGGTCGCATCGACAAAGCCGATGGTTTCCGGCGCGTCGTAATAGGGAGGCCGCACCGGGTGCAGCGTGCGGCCGCCGACCTCCAGCGTGTCGCCGGGGTTGAGCAGGTGAACGCGCGAGGCGTCGAGCCCCATCATCCCCATCTTGCCCGCGCCGAGGAAGTTCGTGACGACCTTCGCATCCGGCGCGCGCTGCAGCACGCGCGTCAGGTTGCCGACATGGTCGGCATCCATATGGCTGAGCCAGATCCATCGCAGGTCTTCCGGATCCACCGCGTTTTCCAGCGCGTTCATCCAGGCATCGCCCAGCATGGCGAGGCCCGTATCGACGAGCATCGGCTCCGCCCCCTTGAGCAGGAAGCTGTTGACGGGAAGCGCTCCGAGCCCCGGCACCGGCAGCCATGACGGCAGCACGGTCCAGGCGTCATTGATGCGCCTCGGCTCGAGCATGGTCGGTATTTCGATTGCAGACATCGTGTCGCTCCTCAATTTCAATAAACACAATCGTTTATCGAAATTCGCCATTAGTCCGCACGATTTCGCTTGTCAAGATTTCAATGATCAGTATTGTTCACTCAATGAATCAGAAACGCTCATACAAGATGCGCGAACGCGCGAAATCGCAGGAAGAGACCCGCCAGCGGATCGTCGAGGCGACGATGAAGCTGCACGAGGAGGTCGGGCCGCGCGCGACGACGATCAGCGCGATCGCCGAGAAGGCTGGCGTGCAAAGATTGACGGTCTATCGGCATTTCCCGGATGAGGCGGCGGTGTTCCAGGCCTGCACGTCCCACTGGCTGAGCCTCAACCCGCCGCCGAACCCGGCCGAGTGGGCGGACGAGACAGATCCGCGCGAAAAGCTCAGCAAGGCGCTTTCCGCCTTCTATCGCTATTACAAGGCGACGCGGCGCATGTGGACGGTTTCGTTCAGGGATGTCGCCGACGTTCCGGCGCTGCAGGGCCCAATGGAGGAATTTGAAGGCTTTGTCGCCTCGGTCGCAAAGGACATTGCCGCGTCTTTCGGCTCCGATGAGAACGGGCAGATTGCAGTCACAATCAAACACGCCATCGTCTTCCCGACATGGTCCGATCTCGATGCGCAGCGGCTGACCAATGATGCGAAAATCGACCTTGTCAGCAAATGGCTGGAAGGTCTCGTCGCATCGGACATGAACTGATCACGGACGGCCCCCAGCGCCGTATCGTATGAAGCCCCCCGGAACCCCGCGCCCCTTCGCGCGTTCATTTCCCAAAGGCTTCGGGACGTCCCCCGCGCCATTCGCGAAAGGAAACCGTGATGCGTGCTATCGGCTTGTGGCTCTTCAGCTTTCCGCTTTGGCTTTTGATCGTTCTTGCCATCTTCGCCTACTGGAACTAATCCGCGCAGCTCAGGGCCGTCCCTAACCTTGCCGCCCTTCCCCTCCGCAGCTAACTTCGCTGCCTTTCCTTTTTCTGCGCAAAGGCCGCGATGACCCACCAATATATCCACGTCGTTGTCCCGAAGGACGCCGTCGACAAGGTCATCGAGATCGGCGAATGCGAGGGCGTGTCGCTGGCCGGCATCTCGGCGCCCAAGGGTCCGGTCCGCACCGTCTCCTTTCTGTCCTCCAACAAGGCACAACAGAAGCTGCTCGACGATTTGCAGACCGAGTTGCATGACACTGAGGACTGGAAGATCGCCATCTCTCCGCTCGACGCGATGGTGACGTCGCAGCGCGAGGAAGAGGAGGAGGAAGACGAGGCCGAGATTTCCGAGACCCGCGAGGAATTGCTGTCGCAGACATCCCGCAACGCCACGCTGACGCCGACCTATCTCGTGCTCGTGGCGATCTCGGCCGTCGTCGCCGCGCTCGGCATGATCGGCGACGACGTCGCCGTCATCATCGGCGCCATGGTGATCGCCCCCCTCCTTGGTCCCGTGCTCGGCTCGATCCTGGGCGTGACGCTCGGCGAGAAGGATCTGATCATTCGCGGCCTGAAGGCGGGCGTCGCGGGCAATATTCTCGCCATTCTCATCGGCGCGGCGCTCGGCGTCCTCCTGCCCTTCGACGTGACGACGAACGAGCTCGCCGCGCGCGCCTCGGTCGGTTTCGAGAACATCGCCCTGGCGCTCGCCTCCGGCGTCGCCGCCGCCCTGTCCCTGACCGCCGGCGCGGCGTCCGTCCTCGTCGGAGTCATGGTCGCCGTCGCGCTGATGCCGCCCGCCACAGCCATCGGCCTGTTCCTCGGCAAGGCGCAGTGGTGGATGGCCGGCGACGCGCTGCTGCTGCTCGCGGTCAACCTCGCCTCGATCCAGTTTTCCGGTCAGATCGTCTTCCTGCTGCGCGGCGTGAAACCACGCACGCGCTACCGTCAGGCCAAGGTCCGCCAGGCCATCCGCTTTTCCATCGCCATCTCCGGCCTGCTGCTGGTCGTTCTCGCCGGCCTGATCGCATGGCAGGTCCTGCGGTCGAGCTAGGCCGCCATCCGGTGGATTACCGGCGGCCAAAAGCCCGGCCCGCCGGGCACCGCCGATAAATCTGTCCACCGCCCGGCCGCCGTCCCTATCCTTCAAGGGCCCGTCCGTGAGCGGGCGCGAAGCGTGAAAGCGGGACAAAAGGGGCCCGCCAGCGACTAGCCCGCGAGGAGCTTAAGGGCGGGACAAAGGAGGTCGGCAAGGTGTATTCGGCGCAAGGCATAGATTGGAACGCGGTCGTCGCCCACCACCGGCAGCTTCTCGCCCGCGTCGTCGAGATGCTCTTCTCGCTCGTCATCGGCCTCGACGAAGGCAAGGAAGTCACGACCGTCCCGCGCTCCACCCGCGACTATATCTACCGCATCCTCCGCCCCGCCGAGTCGGCGCTCCGCCGCCTGATCATGATCGCGGCAAGGGATATCGAAGCGCCCACTCTCTCCCCTCGTGGGCGGGTGAGAACCAGGTCGCCGCGCGAGCGGCGAGCCGACGATCCAGTGAATCGTCGGCAAGGTTCGAACGGGCGGGAGTTGCTGCAAGCAACGGGTCCCGCCCCGGGGCATTTCCTGCGTTTAGACGGGCAAAGCCCGGCTAAGTGCTTGGAAAAGGCAAGAGAGGGGGCCGCGATGCCGGCAAACTCCACCAACTGCAAAACCATCCCCGTCAATCTCGGCCTCGCCGGCATCGGCCCCCGTCCCAACCCGGCGCCCCAAAAGCCCCGGCAAACCACCGCCATACGCCCGCCCGTCTTCCCCCTGATCGACCCGTTGAAACATTTCCACTTCGGCCCGCGCCGCCGCTACGGCAAGAGTATCCCGCGCATCACCTGGCTGGACGGCCGCGACCCGACGCCGATCCCGGAGATCAGGCTCCCCGAGCCGGGCGACCCGGTCGACGCCACCAGCCTCTGCCGCCGCCTCGTCGCGCTGAAAAACGCGCTCGAAAATCTCGACAGGGAAGCGCAACGCCTCGCCCGCTGGAAAGCGCGGCGCGATTGGAGCTTCAAGGCTTTGCGAGGCGAGTTCGGGCCAGCGAGCGAAGCGAAGCTCAAGGGCCCGAACGCCAGAAAACTCCGCTCATCCCCGATGCGCCCCGGCTACCCGCCCGGTCGCCGCAAGCGCCCGCGCTACGAGATCGACGAGATCCTCAAAGAGCTGCACAACTGGGCGCACTATTCGGAAGAGACGAATTCGTCGTGACCGGGGGTCCCCACCAGCGACGAGTGCAACGAGGAGCTTAAGGGTGGGGCAAACACTCCCCCCGGCAGCGAGCAGTCGCGGATAGCGGCTTACCGCCTACGAACGGAAAAACTCGAAGCTTAAAGCCGGGGCAAACACTCCCGGCGGCGAACGCACGCGCCCACTCTCCCCCCTCGCGGGGGAGATGTCTGCGCAGCTGACAGAGGGGGCCGGCCCGGAGCGGGCACCTTCCTCAACGGAAGAAAAAACCTCGCAGAATCCACCACTTAACAAAATACGCGCCGCCGATTCGCCGTCTTGCCGCCACGCAAACGCCGCCTGCGCCGATGATGGAAAATTATTCCTTAACCGCTCCCGGGCCCGGCAGCATTGTTGGGAACCTCACTGTACCGGATCGGGATTCCTGCAAATATTTTCCCCGCCATGAAAGTAACCACGTTTCATATTACTACAACAATTTGCTAGTCAGTTGCGGTAGAAGCGTGGCGGTAAGCGTGTGAGGAGGTCGACGGTGGTTATGGTCGAGGCACAGTCCCGATTTGAGGTGGCTGCTGGCTATGTTGTCGTATTGTCGTGCCCGGAAGAGCCCGACAGCATCAAGATCGGCACGACCGCGACTGCCCCCGGCACCTTCCGCAACGAAGCTTTCGGCACCTCCTATCCGATCCCCTGCAAGGTGGAATTCGCGGTCCACGTCCCGGATCGCCACGAGGTCGAGAAGAACCTGCTGCTGAGATTCGCGCCCCGGCGTCTGCCGCGCGAGACGAACCGCTTCGCGGCGAGCCCCGACGAGGTCATCTCGGCCATCGTCCAGATGATTGGATATGACTACACCAATGCCCAGATCACCGGGGTGATCTTCCGCAAGCAGGTTGAGATGCTCAAGAAGATGGAGGCCGATTTCCGCGCCCGCCACAAGAGCTTCACCATTCTCAATGGCGAATTGGGCGAAATGCAGAAGAAGGTCCGCGCCTACCAGCGCGACAACGCCGACAAGACCGCCGCGGCCGAACGCCAGGCGGCGCAGATCGCACAGATGCAGGGCGAAAGCCTCGCCATGTCCGAGAAATTGCGCAAGACCCGCTTGGCCGCCCTCGCCGCCGGCGGCGTCGCGCTGATCGCGACCATGTTCGCGACGCTCCAGATGTCGGGCGTTATCTAGCTTTCGAACCGCGTCCCCCCGCCCGCCGCCATAATGGCCGCCAGCGCGTGGGTGGCGATCGCCGTGTCCTGCGCGCCTGTGCCGGTCAGGTCGCAAATGGTCAGCGCGCCGGGCGAAGGCCGCCCGGCCCTCTTGCCGGTAATGACGTCGCCCAGCTCCGCCGGCGCGCCGCCGGTCCACAGCTTCGCCTTGATCGCGTGCTGCAATTCGCCCAGCAATTCGCATTGCGCGGCCCGGTCGCTGACATAGAGATCGGCGTCGATCAGCGCCTTGGGCTCGATCTCGTTCTTGCCAGCCTGGTCGGAGCCCATCGCGGTCACATGCATGCCCGGATGCAGCCACTCCGCCTTGACCACCGGTTCGCGCGCCGGCGTCGTCGTCACCAGCAACTGGCAGTCGCGCACCGCCAGCGCCGCCTCCTCCACCGCTTCCGCCTCGACCGGGATCAGCTTTTCGATATCCGCCGCGCAGACCCTCGCCTTCTCGATATCCCGGCCCCAGACCAGCACCCGGCCGAAGGGCCGGACCAGATGCGCCGCCGCCATTTGCAGCCGCGCCTGTACGCCGGTGCCGATCACCGCGGCCGTCGTCACCGAACCCGGCGCCAGATATTTCGCCGCCACGGCACCGGCCGCCGCCGTGCGGATATCGGTCAGATAGCCATTGTCCAGGAACAGCGCTTGCGCCAGCCCCGTCTTCGCCGAGAACAGCATCATCAGTCCGTTGAGGCTCGGCAGGCCGATCTTCGGATTGTCGAAAAAGCCCGGGCTGACCTTGATGGCGAAGCCGTCAAAGCCCGGAAGATAGGCCGTCTTCACATCGACCTCGCCATGCGCGTCGGGCAGGTCCATCGACAGGATCGGCGGCATCACGACCCCGCCCTGCGACAGCGCCGCGAACGCCTTCTCGACGACCTCCAACGCGGCGAGATCCAGCTTCACCGCCTTGCGCAGTTCGGCCTCGTTGGCGATCAGAACCTCATGCGCCATAGCGTCTCCCCCGTATCGTCGTCTCGCCGAGCGTCACGTCCTCCCCGGCCATGATCGCGGCATGGATCGCCATGTCGAGATTGCGCCCGGTGATGATCGTCGCGACCGGTCCTTTCACGCCGCCGAGCTGGCCGGCCAGCAACGCCGCGACGCCGACCGAAGAGCCGCCCTCGGCGACCAGTCGGTCCTCGTAATAGAGCGCCTGCATGGCGGCATAGATGTCCTCCTCGCTCACCAAAAGCGTATCGTCGAGATAGCGCCTGCAAATCTCGAAGGAGTATTCATTATCCATCCCGATCCCGCCGCCCAGCGAATCCGCAAGGCTCGCCACCTCGGTCACCTCGACGGGACGGCCGGCGGCAATCGATTCATGCATCGCCGCGCCGCGATCCATCGATATCCCGATCACCTTGATCGACGGCTTGATGGTCTTCGCGGCCAGCGCGATCCCGCCGGCGAGCCCGCCGCCCGACAGCGGCACCAGGATGGTTTCGAGATCGGGGCGCTGCGCAAGCAGTTCGAGACCGATCGTTCCCTGCCCCGCGATCACATGCGCGTCGTCGAAGGGCGAGATCTCGACAAGCCCCTCGGCCTCGCACAGCCTCAGGCTTTCCGCCTGCGCCTCGTCCTGGCTCGTCCCGGCGATATGCACCTCGGCCCCGAGCGCCCTGATGCCGTCGACCTTGGCCTTCGGCACCAGAGACGACATGCAGACCACGGCGCGAACGCCCCGCTCGCGCGCCGCGAAGGCGACCCCGCGCCCGTGATTGCCGGTCGAACAGCAGGTGACCCCCGGCACGTCCGCCGGCAGATTGGCGATGGCGTTCGTCGCGCCGCGCAGCTTGAAGGCGCCGATCGGCTGGGCAATTTCCAGCTTCAGCAGGAATTCCGAGCCGCACTTGTCCGAGAGGAACGGCGACGGCACCAAGGGCGTATCGGTCGCGACCCCCGCAATCGTCTTCTGCGCGGCAAATATATCGGCAAGTGTCAGCTCCATGGGTGCATGGGCGCATGGGCCGAGGGGGCAAGTCAATCCCGCGCGCCGAATTCCACTCGCCAGCCTGACGATTCCGGCATAGGAATCCGGTCATGACCCACGAGACCTTTTCCGTGCTGCTGACTGCCTGGCTGATGCTGGTCGTCGCCATCGCGGCGCCCGGCCCCAACCTGATCGCCGCCGCCTCGACGGCGCTCGGCCATGGCCGCAGGCCCGGCCTCATGGTCGTCGCCGGCATCGCGACCGGCACGCTGATCTGGTCGCTCGCCTCGTCCTTCGGCGTCGCCGCGATCTTCACCCTTTTCCCGCCGACCTTCCTGGCGCTGAAGCTCGCCGGCGGCGCCTATCTGGTCTTCCTAGGCATCCGCTCGCTTCGCGCCGCCTGGCGCAACACCCCCGGCGCTATCCGCCCGGATGCGCGCGAATTGTCGCCGCTCGCCAGCTATGTGCGCGGCGTCGGTGTCTGCCTGCTGAACCCGAAATCGGCGCTGTTCTGGGCCTCGATTTCGGTTTTCGTCGTGTCGTCGAACGCGTCGCTTCCGGTGATTCTGGAATTCTGCGTCGCCGCCGGCCTGTCGTCCTTCATGATCTACGGGACTTACGTCCTGCTGTTCTCGTCGCGCGGCGCGCAGGCGGTCTACCGCCGCGCCGCGCGCTGGTTCGAGGCGGCCTTCGGGGTGTTCTTCTGCCTCGTCGGTGCGCGCCTCGTCACCGCCTGACGGCGGCTCACGCCACCGCCGAGGCGAGCGGCCAGATCACCATATGCGGTTCGCCGTCGCTCGTCTTCGACGGCGAGACGCCGGTATCGTCGACAGTCACATTGACCCGCTGGCGGAACGCCGAGAAGCTGTCGAAACTCACCACATCGACCGGCTCGTCGAAATGCAGCGTGACTTCAAAATGGCTGCCGCCGCCGATCTCGCGCACCGCCAGGACCTGGCCGGTGAAGGGCTGCTTGAGATAGGCGCCGCTGACCGTGTCGCCCACCTGGATGCGAAACGGCGGTTCGTTGGAGAGCCGCGCCACGGCGGTGTTCCAGTCGCGATAGCCGATCTCGGCTGCGACGCGCTCCAGCGCCTGGCTGTAGCTGATCTTGATACCGCGCGAGAACAGGTCCTTGCGCATGATCTTGGCGCGCTGCTTGGCCTGCGCGATGGTCCGGGGCATCTCGCCCGGCAGAAGGGATTGAAGTGACATAACGGCAGTTCCGTCCTGATCTGCGGTCATGAATGGCGGGGCTCACATTGCCGCGCGACCGCGTCTCAAACGGGGTCTGCTCGAAAACCGGCCTGCGCCGGGAGGCTTCACCAACGGAAATTCCGGTGAGCGGCGGGCGCCTCATGCCCTGCCCGCTCAATATCCGAGCGCGAAGGGCCGGTCAATGAGAAACGCCCGGCGTCGGGGCATGTGACGCCGGGCGCAGTCGGATCAACGGTCGAGGCTTTCCGCCAATCCGATCAGGCGCAGGAACTCGCTGCGATAGCCATAGGGGTCCGCGCCACGCGCACCCGCCGCAAGCTCGCGGATCTCGTCCCAGGAATAATTCGCCACGGCGTCCGTATCGCGCAGCTTCTGGCCGAAAGCGGCCACCGCGATCGAGAAGCGCGCATCCGTCGAGAGCCCTGCAAGCGACGCCTTGTCGAATTCCGGACCGACCGGCGTCGTTATCAAATGGCTCTTCGTCTCGTCCGGCAGCTTGTAGCGAAGTTTCAGGAAGGCATATTCGTTCGACCCGTCGCCGCTCGCCGCCGCCTGATCCGCAGCGCCATAACGCAGCGGATCGTTCTGCACGGCGGGACTGCCGACCGGCGTGATCTCGTAGATCGCGGCCACCGAATGGCCGGAGCCGATATCACCCGCATCGACGCGGTCGTTGTTGAAGTCCTCTCGGTTCAGGGCCCGCGTCTCGTAGCCGATCAGCCGGTACTCGGCGACCGTCTCGGGATTGAACTCGACCTGGATCTTCACGTCCTTGGCGATCGGGAACAGGGTCGACCCCGCCTCCTCGACCAGCGTCTTCTGGGCTTCGGCCAGCGTGTCGATATAGGCCGCCGTGCCGTTGCCGTTCTGGGCGAGAACCTGCATCAGCTGGTCGTTGTAATTGCCCTTGCCGAAACCGAACACCGACAGGAAGATGCCGTCGTCCCGCTCGTCCTCGATGATGCGCTTCAACTCTTCGTCCGAGGACGCGCCGACATTGAAATCTCCGTCGGTCGCCAGCATCACCCGGTTGACGCCGCCCTCGACCCTGGCCTGGCGGGCCAGCTTGTAGGCCTGCTCGATCCCCGCAGCGCCCGCGGTCGTGCCGCCCGGCTGCAGCGTATCGATTGCCTCGAGGATCTTCTCGCGCTCGTCCGCCTTGGTCGGCTCCAGCACCGTGCCGGCATTGCCCGAATAGGTGACGATGGACACGGTGTCGCGCGAATCGAGCTTGTCGAGCAGCAGCCGGAAGGCGCTCTTGAGAAGCGGCAGCTTGTCCGGCGCGTCCATCGAGCCCGACACGTCGATCAGGAAGACGAGATTGGCCGCCGGCCGCTCTGACGGAACGATGTCGTAGCCCTGGATCCCGATATGCATCAGCTTGGTATCGGCGTTCCACGGGGTCGGCGACACCGAGACATTCACGCCGAAGGGCGCTTCGCGGCTGTCCGGCAGCGGGTACGCATAGTTGAAATAGTTGATCAGCTCCTCGACCCGCACGCTGTCCGGATCGGGCAGACGCCCTTCCATCAGCGCCCGCCGGACGACCGCATAGGATGCCGTGTCGACATCGATCGAGAAGGTCGAAACCGGGTCTTCCAGCACCGCGCGGACGCTGGAAGTCTCGAAGCTTTCGAACCGGTCGCGGCTGAGCCGCTCCATGCCGGGCATCACCTTGGCCGAGCCGTCGCCGACAAGTGACCGCTTGTTGAGCGCCGCCCCCTGCTGGATATAACTCGCCGGCGGCGCCGCCTGCGGCATCGCTTCGCTGAGCACGATGGCCCGGTCGCGTTCCTCCGCCTCGCGGGGCGCCGGCTCCGGCGCGGGTCTTGCGACCTCTCTCCGCGCACGGTCGTCCGCGCGCTGGCTTTGATCGGCCGCGAGTTCCATCGGCTGCGATCCGGTCAGGTTCGGCCGGTAGCCGTCATTCATCACCATGAAGGCGAGATAGCCTGCCAGCGGAACCGCCAGGATCGTGGCGATGGCGGTGCCGGACATCAGCCGGCCTTTCGAAAGGGTTTCCAAGATCGTGCTCCATGACCGTTGCAGAATGGTCATGAGACGGGAGCCGGAAGCCGATCCTTGGGTCGCGGCAGATTTTTTTTCGTCGTCGAAGGCGGCCAGCGCCTCGCGCATGGCGCGGTCGCGCGTCTGCGCGTCCGGGCGCGGCGCCTTGACGGTCTTGAGAATATCGAGATCGAATTCGTCGCTCATGACAGCTCATCCTCGGACGCTTGCATCATCGTCCTCAGTTTCTTCTTCGCCTCGTGAATGTGGAACGACACCGTGCCTTCCGACACGCCCATGACCCCGGCCGCCTCGTCGTGGCTCAGCCCTTCGCCATGGACCAGCAGCACCGCGTCGCGCTGGCGGTCAGGGAGGGAGCCGACGGCGGACCACAGCCTTGCGGCCGGATCGTCATCGGCTCCCCCGCCCCCCTGCGCGTCGACCAGCGATTGCACGGCATAGGCCTCGACGCGCCGGCGTTCCGAGGCCCGTGCCCGCTGCCGGTCCCGTACCGTGTTCAAAACGATTCGGTAGAGCCATGACGGGAACGATGCCTCGGCGCGCCATCCGGAGATTGCGCGCCCCAGCTTGACGGCGACGTCCTGGGCTATGTCGTCGGCTTCCGTACCGTCGCCGCACCACCGCCACGCGATCCGGTGGATCGTGTCGTAGTGGCGCTCAAGCAGGCGCGCGAAGGCCTCGCGGTCTCCCGCGCTCGCACGCACGGCCAGCGCCTGATCGCCGTCACCGGCGATGGCGTCGGAAGGCGAAAGAGCATCCTCGGTTATCGTCATCATCGCCCATAAGACGGTTCCATTCCGGCCAACCTTGGGTGCCGAATGAAAAAAATTGTCAACCGCTCTCGGGCCCCGATTACAATCCTCGCAAATGCGCCGCCATGTGGAACGCCGTCTGCGCGGGAGAATAATGAAACCGATCATGCGGACAGGCGGCGCGGGCGAGACATCCTGCGGCGCGGCAGGCCTGACCGGCCTCGGATCGCAACCACCCATGGCAGCGCCCGATATCCATGCGCTCGCCCGAGACCGCCCCGACCGGACAGCTATTCATGCAGGGTTTTCCGACGCATGTGTCGCAAAGGTGAATCGGATTGGCAGGACGCTGAACCTCGATCCCGTCCTCGAACAGCAGCGCCCCGCGATAGGCGTGCCACAGGCCGAATTCCGGATGCATCAAAATACCGAGCGGCGAGGATTTCAGGCCCTCGGCGCGAACCGCCCATTGCTGGAAGGGCAACCAGGGTTTTTCGAAGGGATAGACGGCACGCGCGCCGAAGCTTCCCGCGATCGGATCGAGCACATGCCGCGACCAGCGATCGAGCGGATCGTCCCGTGGCTCGCCCTGCTCCGCGAGCCATGCCGAGAAATGCGGCCAGATGCTCCCGCCGCCATGTCCGATTAGTACGGCGCCGCGCGCCGGCTCACCGGACCGCCCCGGAGGCGCGGCTTCGTCCGCCGCGAAAACGAAGCCGCCGCGGGGTATCATCCCGTGTTCGGCCAGCGCTGCGACAAGACCGGTCATTCCCGGTCGCCGCCAACGCTGCGCCAGACTTCCTTGTGGATGATGTCGGCCACTTTAGCCCGGCCGTCCACGGGCTTCCTTCAACTGAAGGCGTCGGGCATGGATTCCTTGCGCTGGCGGATGAAGCTCTGCAGCGCCTCGTCGATCGCCGGATCGAGATCGGGCGCCTGGTAGTTTTCCAGCCACTGGCGCGCCAGCGCATTGGCGCGCTGGTCGGCGGTCTTGCGGCCTTCGAGATCCCACTGCTCGAAGGAATTGTTGTCGGCGACCAGCGACCGGTAGAAGGCGTTCTCGAAATTGTTGCGCGTGTGGTCGCAGCCCAGATAGTGGCTGCCCGGACCGACTTCGCGGATCGCATCCATCGCCTGTCCGTTCTCGCTCATGTCGACGCCTTCGGCGAAACGCTGCTGCATGCCGAGCTGGTCGATATCGATCATGAACTTCTCGTAGGAGGACACGAGGCCGCCTTCCAGCCAGCCGGCGGAATGCAGCGCGAAATTCGTGCCCGCGAGCAGCGTCATGTTCAGCGTTGCCGCGCTCTCATGCGCCGCCTGCGCGTCCGGCACTTTCGAGCCGCACAGCGAACCGCCGGTCCGGAAAGGCAGGCCGGCCCGTCGCGCCAGCTGCGCCGCGCCATAGGAAACCAGCGACGGCTCCGGCGTGCCGAAGGTCGGCGCACCCGACTGCATCGAGATCGAGGCTGCGAAGGTGCCGAACAGCACCGGCGCGCCGGGGCGCACCAGCTGCGTGAAGGACGCACCGGCCAGTACCTCGGCCAGCACCTGGGTCAGCGTACCGGCAATCGTCACCGGGCTCATCGCGCCGGCGAGGATGAAGGGGGAGATGATGCAGGCCTGGTTGTTGCGCGCGTAGACCTTGGCAGCGCCCAGCATCGTGTCGTCATACACCATTGGCGAGTTGGCATTGATCAGGTTGATGACGACCGTGTTGCTGTCCACATACTCGTCACCGAACAGGATCTTGCACATCGCCACCGTGTCCTCGGCGCGCTCCGGCGCGGTGACCGACCCCATGAAGGGTTTGTCCGAGTAGCGGATATGGCTGTAGACCATGTCGAGATGCCGCTTGTTGACCGGGATGTCTACCGGTTCGCAAACGGTGCCGCCGGAATGGTGCATGGACGGCGCCATATAGGCGAGCTTCACGAAATTGCGGAAATCCTCGATAGTCGCATAGCGGCGCTCGCCGTCGAGATCGCGCACGAAGGGCGGACCGTAGACCGGCGCGAACACGGTGGCGTCGCCGCCGATCTGCACGCTGCGCTCGGGATTGCGCGCATGCTGGGTGAAGACCGACGGCGCGGTCTTGAGCAGCTCGCGGCACAGGCCCTTCGGAAAGTGGACGCGCTGGCCCTTGATATCGGCGCCCGCATCCTTCCAGAGCCTGATCGCTTCCTCGTCGTCGCGGAACTCGATGCCGACTTCCTCGAGCACCGTGTCGGCATTGGCCTCGATCGTCGCGAGCGCTTCCTCGCCGAGCACTTCATAGACCGGCACGCGCCGGGTGACGTAGGGCATCGCCGGCCCAGTCTTGCCGCCGCTGCGCGCCGCGCGCCGCGCTGCCGCGCCGCCTGCCGCCCGTCGTCCGCCGCGCCGTGCGCCCTGCTCGCCTGCCGCATCCATTTCAGTTGTCGTGTCCGACATGATCTCACCTTGCCAGTCAAATGGGCCGGAAACGCTCCGCGCTCCGGCTCTCGTCCATTGACAATGATGGCGGGCGGGATTTCGCGCCTTTCAATTCGCGCCAGCCGGTGGCGCTGCCGCGACAATGCGTCATGTTGCATTTATTGCTCACGAAATTCGCTCAGTCGCAAAAAGCATTCGGCGCCGTCGCATTTGAAGCGCTTTTTTGTCTGTTTCCAATCCAAAATCCTGTTTAATGGAAAAGCGGGCGCTGCCCGCTTGCACTCTTTCAGGGATGATGCCGCTAATGTCCGACGATGAAATCATTCTCTCCGACCTGTCCGACGACGAACTCGTCCAGCAGATGCATGACGACCTCTATGACGGGATGAAGGAAGAGATTCTCGAAGGCACGCAGATCCTTCTCGATCGCGGCTGGGCACCCTACGAGGTGCTCACCGAGGCGCTCGTCGAAGGCATGCGCATCGTCGGCGAGGATTTTCGCGACGGCATTCTGTTCGTTCCGGAAGTGCTGCTCTCGGCCAACGCCATGAAGGCCGGCATGAACATCCTGCGCCCGCTGCTTGTGGAAACCGGCGCGCCGAAGCTCGGCAAGATGGTGATCGGCACCGTCAAGGGCGACATCCACGATATCGGCAAGAACCTCGTCGGCATGATGATGGAAGGCGCCGGCTTCGACGTGGTCGATCTGGGGATCAACAACCCGGTCGAGAACTATCTCGAGGCCATCGAGCGCGAACAGCCGGATATCGTCGGCATGTCCGCCCTTCTCACGACCACCATGCCCTATATGAAGGTCGTCATCGACACGATGAAGGAAAAGGGCATCCGCGACGATCTCGTCGTCCTCGTCGGCGGCGCGCCGCTCAACGAGGAATTCGGCAAGGCCGTCGGCGCCGACGCCTATTGCCGCGATGCCGCCGTCGCGGTGGAAACCGCCAAGGCTTTCATGAAGCGCAAGCACAATTCCCGGGCGACCGTCTAAGGCCGAGGCTCGGCAACGGCAGGTTTGGCGTACGGCCTGCCGTCCGGAGGTGCATAGCGACATAAGATGACGGCCTTCTGCGGGCCGTCATTTTCCGCCTATCGAGAGCTCCCTTTGCGCAATTCCCTTCTCGACACTCCCGGAAAACTTCTCTGGACCGTCATCTTGACGGGGGTCGCGCTCCACGTCTTTCTGGCCGCAATCATCGGTTACGGCTTCGGCGAAGGCTACTATATCGCCACCGCGAGGGTCTTCGAGCTCAGCTATTTCGATCAGCCGCCCCTGTCGCTCTGGATGGCGTGGGGCTGGATGAACCTGACCGGGACTTCCGATCCCTTCGTCATGCGCCTGCCCTGGATAGCGATGTTCGCGGTCTCCTCCTGGGCGATCTACCGGCTGACCGCGGATTTCTTCGGCGAGCGAGCCGGCGCCTTTGCGGCCCTGCTCCTGAACGTGTCCGCGGTTTTCGCGCTTTCGATCGGCGAATGGATCCAGCCCGACGGGCCGCTGATCATGTTCCTCCTGCTCGCGACGATCGTCATGGCGCGCATCCTCGACGGGCGCTCGACGGCGCCGATGCGCGACTGGGCGCTCGCCGGACTGCTGTTCGGCCTCGCCCTGCTGTCGAAATATCACGCGGTACTGACATTCGCCGGCCTGCTGATCTATGTCGCGACGGTGCCGGAGGCGCGCAGGCGCTTCTTCGTTCCCGGCCTCGCCGTCGCCGGCGGCATCACCGTGGTGATCTGCCTGCCGATCGTCGTCTGGAACATTCGCCACGACTGGGTTTCCTTCGCCTTCCAGAGCGGCCGGATCACGGACTACCAGGGACTGCATCCCGACTGGCTGATGTGGTCGATCCTGGGCCAGGCGGCCCTGATCGGCGTTCTCCTCTGGCCATTCCTGATGTTTGCGTGGTGGCGCGCGCTGGCCCAGGGCCGGTCCAACCGCGCCTCATGGTTCCTCACCTGCCTCGCTGTCCTGCCGGTCGTCATATTCACCGTGGCAGCCCTGTGGGCGCCTTTCGGCAATCATTTCCACTGGCAATCGCCCGGCTATCTGTTCCTGTTCCCGATTCTCGCCGACCAACTGGCCAGAGGCCGGGCGCGCGGGTCAGCCTGGCCCGGCCGCGTGCTGGCTCTCGCAGTGGCGGGTCATCTCGCGCTCGTCGCGGTGTTTTCCGCTCAGGCGACGACCGCCGTCATGGCGCGCATCCTGCCGCCCTCGATCACCCAATCCTCACCCGGGCTGCGAAACCCGCTGAACGAAATGGTCGCCTGGCCTCAGCTTCGCGACGTACTCGAAGAAAAGGGACTGCTGCGACGCGACAGGCTGTTTGCCACCGCGCTTCGATGGTTCCATGTCGGCAAGATCGACCGTGAGGTCGGCGACATCATGCCGGTTACCTGCCTCTGCCGCGATCCGCGCAACATCGGGTTTATCCACGATCAGTCGGACCTTGCCGGTTGGGACGCTCTCGTCGTCGGCGAAAACGCGAGCCTCGAGACGGTCCGCACGCTCTACGGCGCCTATTTCGACACGATCGAGGAAATCGATCAGGTCGCAGTCACATTTCGCGGCATGCCTGAAACCACGATCGGTATCTTCCTTGCGACGGGCTACTCCGGCAACTTCCCGATGCCCTGGGACAAGCCCCGGTGACGGGGCGCTTCCCATGAGATCAGGTGTCGCGCCAGGTGACGAGCTTTGTGACCGCGTAGTTGAACACCGCGCTCATCACGGCGCCGGCGAGGCCAGCCAATGCAAGCGACCAGTCCCACTCGAACAGGCGTGTCGCGATCGAGACATTGGCCAGCGCGCCAATGCTGCAGACTGCATAGAAGGTCAGAAGGCCCGTGACGAAGCGCCAGCCTTTCAGCTTGCGGTGGGCGAAGGTCACTTCGTTGTTGAAGGCGAAGTTCGAGGTCATCGCGACAAAGGTCGCGACGAGCTGCGCGGTCGGAAACGCGATATCGAAGGCGCCGCGCAGCAGGAAAAGCGTCGCCATATGGACGAACAGGCCCGTAAAGCCGACAATGCCGTAGAGCAGGAACTTCACCGGCATCAGGCCGCCGGTCATGCGCGAAACCAGGAGACCGAGAAATTGCACGGTAACCAGGAAGCCAAGCTTGCTCTCGCCCTCGACCCGCTCGCGGAACTGGAAGGGCACCTCCCTGATCGTCAGCTCGCGGCCGAAACGGCTGACGATGTCGAACAGGATCTTGAAACCGTCGCGCGAGATCATGGGCGCGGCCCTGTCGGCGAGATCCCGCGTCATCATGAAGAAGCCGCTCATCGGGTCGGTCGTGTATTTGCCGGTGATCCGGTTGGCGAGCGCGGTCGCCAGTTCGCTGCCCTTGGCGCGGGTCTTCTTCTGGAAACCCGAGGAGGCGCTTCCGTCGCCGACATAGCGGCTGCCGATCACAAGGTCGGCGCCGTTCCTGATTTCCTGCAACATGACCGGAAGCCGCGTCTCGTCATGCTGCATGTCGGCATCCATGACCACGACGACCGGCGCATTGGCCGCCATCATGCCCTCGATGCAGGCGCCCGAAAGGCCGCGCCGGCCGACCCGGCGCACGCAGCGCACATTCGGCTTGTCGCGGGCGATGGCGCGGGTCACCCCGGCGGTCCCGTCCGGGCTGTTGTCGTCGACGACGATCACTTCGTAGGGTATGTCGCCCATCGCATCGGCGATCTTGTCGACGATGAGCGGAATGTTCTTTGCCTCGTTGAAGGCAGGCAGGATGATCGAGAGTTCGGGCGCGGTCATGGGTAGTCCTGAGAAATCGCCCAGCTCTTGCCGGCTGCTGAGAAAAGTCTGGTGTTGCGGTGCGTTCATCGCCTCGTCCCGCGACATTGCAGTCGCCTCGCTTGTGACGGCGGGCCCTGATCATGGGCAAACCGTGTTGGAAGGATTATCTATGCCGGGCGTTGAAAAAGGCTGAACACGCGAAATGGACGACGTGAAGGACAAGGTCAGGGTCATCGCTTGCGGCATGATTGCCCGCGAGATCCTCGACGTCTGCCGCATGAACGGCCTCGACCACGTCTCGCTGACCTGCCTGCCGGCGGATTACCACCACCATCCCGAAAAGATCGCCCCGGAAACCGACAAGGCAATCCGCAAGGCGCGCGCCGAGGGCTTTGAGCACATCTTCATCGGCTATGCCGATTGCGGCACCGGCGGCATGCTGGACAAGGTCTGCGCCGAACATGGCGTCACCCGGATCGCCGGCCCGCATTGCTTCTCGTTCTATATCGGCAAGGACAGTTTCGAAGCCGCCGGCGACGACTACATGACGACCTTCTTCGTGACGGATTTCCTCGCCCGCCATTTCGAGACCTTCCTGGTCAAGCCGCTCGGCCTCGATCGCCATCCCGAATTGCGCGACATGTATTTCGGCGCCTATGACCGCCTGCTCTTTCTCGCCCAGACCGAGGATGCCGGCCTGACCGAAAAGGCCCGCGAGGCGGCCGATTTCCTCGGCCTCGCCTTCGAGCGCAAATTCACCGGCTACGGCGATCTGTCTCCGGCTTTGCAGCGCGCCGACACGATGCTAGAACCGCCGCACTCGTAAACCAAATCGTCGCATTTGACCTCTATGTCATCATCCTGACGTATCCTCACGTCATCAGCGTCGATCGGGGGGCTAGTGGACGATCATGTTGCAACAAGTTCCGGAACAATTCGAACCGGTTGAGGCAACCGCGTCCTATTGCCATCCGCGCCCCCTGTCGCAGGTCCTTTACGAACTGGCGCAGGAAGAACGCGGCAAGGTCACCGTTCGCCGCATCCGCAATGCACTCGCCGACCGCTCCTTCGCGACATTCGTGGTCTTCACCGCCGGCATCAACCTTTTGCCCTTTCCGCCGGGCTCGACGGTCCTTCTCGGCGTGCCGATCGTCCTCGTCGCCTTCCAGATGGTGTTCGGCTACCCGACCGTCTGGCTGCCGCGCTTCTTCCTGAAGCAATCGCTCAGCCAGAAGGCGTTCCACCGCATGACCACCTGGCTGATTCCCTTCCTGCGTCGCATGGAAAACTGGGTAAGGCCCCGCTACTGGCCCTTTCCCAGCGCCAAGGCGGCAGAGAAGGTCGTCGGCATCATCACGCTGGTCTTCGCGATCGCCGTTGTCATCCCGATCCCCTTCGGCAACTGGCTGCCGGCGCTTGCCTGCTTCATCTGCGGCATCGCGCTTTCCGAGCGTGACGGCATCTGGCTTGCCGTCGGCACGATCACCGGCGTCGTCGCCATCTGCATCATGATCGGCGTCGTCCTCGTCGCGCACGCCTTCGCCCATTCCTGGCTGCTCTGATCGCGACACCTCTTCCCTGTCGTTTTTGAATTGCCGCGCGTCGCCGTCCAACAAGCCGCGCGCCGTGCCATACTGCATTGCTGGCAACCGACAGGAGAACCGCCATGGCAGACCGGATCATCGTCTTTTGGCGCGACATCCCCGCACAGGTTATCATTCGAAAGCGGCGTGAGACCGCGAAGCGCGAACTGACGCTTCGCTTCACCGAGGCGATCGACATGTGCGCCATGCGGGTGGGAGCACGCGACAGCGACGCCTATCTCGCGGAATGGCGCAAGGCCGATCCGGTCGCCGTCAGCGACGATCTGGAAGCGGAAGCAGACAAGGCCGCTTCCGAGATCGAAGCGAACTACACGAAGGAGCGGCTGGTCGCCCTCGTGAAGAATGAAGGCTTTGAGAAGGATTGAACGCAATGAACACCATTGGCATGGACAACGCGAATAACCGGCCGAAACACATTCCGGCCTCCATCGAGATCTCGCCGAAACAGGCGGTCGAATCGCCCGACCTGCCGGGTCTCTTCCCGGCCGGCGTACGCGTCTACATCACCGATATCGGTACCGATCCGACCGAAACGCTCGTTGCCGCGGCGAAGCGCGTCACCGATCTCGGCTACACCGCCGTGCCGCATTTCGCCTCGCGCCGCCTGTCGACGAAGGCCGCGCTGGAAGACCGCATCAAGGCGACCACCCAGGAAGCCGGCGTCCATGACATCCTCGTCATCGGCGGCGGACTGGAAAAACATGCCGGCGACTTCTCTTCCTCGATGGAAGTGCTGGAGACCGGTTTCCTCGACAAATACGGCATCACCCATGTCGGCGTCGCCGGCCATCCGGAAGGCAGCCCCGATTTTTCCGAGGATGTCGCGGTCGAGGCGCTGCGCCTGAAGAAGGGCTTCGGCGAGCGCACCGGCGCCAAGGTCCGCATCGTCACGCAGTTCGGTTTCGACGGCGAGAAGTTCATCAAATGGGCGGAAGGCCTGCGCACGCACGGCATCGACATGCCCGTCCATCTCGGCGTCGCCGGCCCGGCCAAGATCACCACGCTGGTCAAATATGCGGCGATGTGCGGCGTCGGAAATTCGCTCGACTTCTTCAAGAAGCGCACCCGCTCGCTGGCGACGCTCGCCACCAGCCACTCGCCGGAAGGCGTGGTCGGCCCGATCGAGAAACACTGGCGCGACAATCCGCAGACCGCGATCCGCCAGGTTCACGTCTTCCCCTTCGGCGGTATCAAAAAGTCCGCCGAGTGGCTTGAAGAACGCGGCACATGGGATATAAAGACATCTTTATATCCTTCTATGAACTCCAAATCCTAGGATCGTCGTAAATGACCCGCACCATCGTCGCCTCGGCCACTCGCGAAACCGTCATCGGTTTCGACCAGCCTTTTTGCGTCATCGGCGAACGCATAAATCCGACTGGCCGCAAGGTGCTGAACGAGGAACTGGAGCGCGGAGACTTCTCCCGCGTCGAAGCCGACGCCATCGCGCAGGTGGCGGCCGGCGCCACGGTGCTCGACATCAATTCGGGCGCGGTCTTCTCCAACAAGATGGCGGAAGACCCGCGCTACGCTGATAACAACTTCGTCGAGCCCATGCTGATGCCGCAGCTGATCGAAACGGTTCAGGCCGTCACCGATTGCCCGCTCTGCATCGACTCCTCCGTGCCGGGCGCGCTCGAGGCCGGGCTGCAGGCCGCCAAGGGTCGTCCGCTGCTGAATTCGGTCACCGGCGAGGAAGAGCGGCTCGAAAAGGTCCTTCCGCTGGTCAAGAAATACGACGTGCCGGTGGTTGCGATCTCCAATGACGACACGGGGATTTCCGAAGACCCCGACGTCCGCTTTGCCGTCGCGAAGAAGATCGTCGAGCGCGCGGCCGATTTCGGCATCAAGGCGCATGACATCGTCGTCGATCCGCTGGTGATGCCGATCGGCGCGATGGCGACCGCGGGCCATCAGGTCTTCACTTTGGTGCGCCGGCTCCGCGAGGAACTGGGCGTCAACACCACCTGCGGCGCGTCCAACATCTCCTTCGGCCTGCCGAACCGACACGGCATCAACAACGCCTTTCTGCCGATGGCCTATGCCGCCGGCATGACCAGCGCGATCATGAACCCGGTCGCCCTGCCCGTCGGCCCGAAGAAGATCGCCGAGAAGAAGGCGGAAATCGAGGCCGCAGGCATCATTCTGCCGGCGGACATCGATGACGAGACCTTCTGCAAGCTGTTCGGGATCGGCTCTACCAAGCCCCGCGCCGGCAAGGAGATGGAGGCGATCCGCGCCGCCAACTTCCTGCTCAACCAGGATTCCGGCGGTGGCGCCTGGATCGCCTTCAACCGCGACCCCGACGCGGCGCCGGCAGGCGCCCGCGGTCGTCGCGAGGGTCGGCGCGCGAGGGCATGAACGAAAGGCAAGGAGGGCATAGCGATTGGCACAAGCGGCGTTGAGACTGTGGTATGTCCCGGCATTCATTGCGATTGTGCTGATTGACAGCTTCGTAAGTATCGAACTCGATTTACGCAACGACCCCGCTGTTGATGCGGTAATCGTCGATATTGGTGGAATGTCGATCAGCTCGCCGCTGAGCTATATCTTGTTTATCATCCGGAACGTACTTCTACTTTCCATATTCTTTTTCTGCTTGTACAAAATATCGAACTGGGAGATAACGAAAAAACCATCAAGATATATTTTAATGTTAATTAAACTTCCAGTTATAAATAAGATTCTAGAGTCAAGATTTCTACCCCTTCCAAGGTTGGCATCTTACATTTTCTCTTTCTTCTTCCTGACAGCAATGGCCAACATCGCCCTGCTATCCAGGCAATTATTTGTTGACATGTAGATTGCCGACCGAATCCAATGTCAGAAAATCACCCCCTCATCCTCTTCATGCCCTCTGGGAAGCGCGGACGCTTTCCAGAGGGTACGACCGTTCTGGAAGCCGCACGGCAACTCGGCGTCTATGTCGAGAGCGTATGCGGCGGGCGGGGCATTTGCGGCCGCTGCCAGATCGAGGTGCAGGAAGGCCGGTTCGCCAAGCACGGCATCACCTCGGCCAATGACCACCTGTCGCCCTTCGGCGCGAAGGAGCAGCGCTATGCCGACCTGCGCGATCTGAAATCCGGCCGCCGCCTCTCCTGTTCGGCGACGATCACCGGCGATCTCGTCATCGACATCCCGCTGGATGTGCAGATCAATGCGCAGATCGTCCGCAAGGCAGCCGACACCCGCGTCTTCGAGCGCAAGCCCGCCGTCCAGCTCTGCTATGTCGAGGTCGAGGAACCCGACATGCACAAGCCGCTCGGCGATCTCGACCGGCTGAAAGTGGCGCTGGAAAGGGACTGGGGCTTCACCGATATCCTCGTCGACCAGCACCTCTTCCCGCAGGTCCAGGCGATCCTGCGCAAGGGCAATTGGGCCGTTACCGCCGCCATCCACAAGGACGAGGAAACCGCGCAGGCGTCCCTGATCGCGCTCTGGCCGGGCCTCCACAACGAGGCTTGGGGCATCGCCTGCGATATCGGCTCCACCACCATCGCCATGCATCTGGTCTCGCTTCTCTCGGGCCGGGTGATCGCCTCCTCGGGCACCTCCAATCCGCAGATCCGCTTCGGCGAGGACCTGATGAGCCGGGTCTCCTACGTGATGATGAACCCGGACGGCCGCGAGGCGATGACGAAAGCCGTGCGCGAGGCGGTCGACGGGCTGATCGGCAAGGTCTGCGAGGAATCCGGCGCCAATCGCGACGACATCCTCGATGCGGTCTTCGTCGGCAACCCGATCATGCACCACCTCTTCCTCGGCATCGACCCGACCGAGCTTGGCGGCGCGCCCTTTGCCCTGGCGGTCTCCGGCGCGGTCCACAGCTGGGCCGGCCAGCTTGATCTCGGCGCCAACAAGGGCTGCCGCGTCTATGTCCTGCCCTGCATCGCCGGCCATGTCGGTGCCGACGCCGCCGCCGCGACCCTCGCCGAGGGCCCGCACCGCCAGGACGACATGATGCTGTTGGTCGATGTCGGCACCAATGCCGAGATCGTGCTCGGCAATTCGAAACGCGTCGTTGCCGCCTCCTCGCCCACCGGCCCCGCCTTCGAGGGCGCGGAGATCTCCTGCGGCCAGCGCGCCGCCCCGGGCGCCATCGAGCGCGTGCGCATCGACCCCGAAACGCTGGAAGCGCGTTTCAAGGTCATCGGCTCGGACCTCTGGTCGAACGAGCAAGGCTTTGCCGAGTCGGTCAAGACCGGGATTACCGGCATTTGCGGCTCCGGCATTATCGAGGTGGTCGCAGAGATGTATCTCTCCGGCGTCATCTCCGAGGACGGCGTGGTCGACGGTGCGATGGCCGCGAAGTCGTCGCGCATCATCGCGAATGGCCGCACCTTCTCCTATGTCCTGCATGACGGCGATCCGCTGATCACCGTTACCCAGAACGACGTGCGCGCCATCCAACTCGCCAAGGCGGCGCTCTATGCCGGCATCAAGCTGCTGATGGACAAGCAGGGCGTCGACCATGTCGATGCGATCCGTTTCGCCGGCGCGTTCGGCTCCTTCATCGATCCGAAATACGCCATGGTGCTGGGCCTGATCCCCGACTGCGATCTTGCCAAGGTGTCGGCCGTCGGCAACGCGGCGGGTACCGGTGCGCGCATGGCGCTGGTCAACCGCGACTATCGCCGCGAGATCGAGCGCACCGTCCGCGAGATCGAGAAGATCGAGACCGCGCTGGAGCCGAAGTTCCAGGACCATTTCGTCGCCGCCATGGCCCTGCCCAACAAGATCGACCCCTTCCCGCAACTGGCAAAGGCCGTCACCCTTCCCGAGCGCAAGTCGCTCGCCGTCAATGATGACGGAAGCGGCGGCGGACGCCGCCGGCGCGAGGGCGGACGCCGCGCGCGCGGCTGAAGAGGAAGCCCCTCCCGCCGAATTCCGTCCTGTTTTGCCTGCGACGCCCCGCCGCGTCGCAAACAGACGCCCCCGCTTCGCATTTCGCTTAGCCCGGAAGCCATGCGAAAGCGCATAGGCCGTCGATCGAGCCGCCCATGAGGGAGCGTCTTGCCGGTTGATCCCAATCCTCCGGGAAACGCTTTGATAATAGCTGGCCGTTCACCCCTGTGGCGTGTCCAAAACGCCGCTGGAACGGCACAGGCGCGAAATGGCTGCTCCGTGTAACGCCAATTGCATGGAGTGACTGAATGCCGCCGCAGACCATCCCTTTCCCGAACGTTAGTCGGGACGCCTCCGCTTCGTCGACGAGCCCTATTGACCGGACAGTCAATGACTGTTCTTCTGTCGCAAACACGACACCGCGCGACGCATCTCGCGGCACGAATTTGGGTGGCAGAATGACCAACGCACCGGCGCTCCAGAGGACAGTTGTCTTCTACCTTCAGCCCGAATTCACCATGCTCGCCTTCTGCGCGGCCATAGAGCCCCTGCGCGGTGCCAACCGCATTCTCGGCTATGACGCCTACAAATGGCGGCTGGTCTCCAGGACCGGCGAGCCGGTCACCGCCTCCAATGGCGTCGAAGTCCGCGTCGACACCTCCATCGAGGACGAGCGCAAGCTGATGCTCGGCCAGCATCGCCCGTCGATCCTGTTCGTCTGTGGCGGCCTCAATATCGAGCGCTATCACACCAAGTCCCTGTCGGCCTGGCTGCGCGAGGAATACAATCGCGGCGTCAAGATCGGCGGGCTGTGCACCGCCGCCTACTCGCTCGGCGCCGCCGGCCTCCTGAACGACAAGCGCTGCGCCATCCATTGGGAAAACCTGCCCGGCTTCCAGGAAGCCTTCCCGCAGGTCAGTGTCTATTCCGACCTCTTCGAGATCGACGGCAACATCTATACCTGCGCCGGCGGCACCGCCACGCTCGACATGATGCTGTCGATCATCTCGGATGATTTCGATGACGCGACCGTCAACCGCATCTGCGAGATGGTCCTGACCGACCGCGTCCGCAATCCCACCGACCGCCAGCGCCTTCCGCTGCGCGCCCGCCTCGGCGTTCAGAACCCGAAAGTGCTGACCATCATCGAACTGATGGAAGCCAATCTGTCGGAACCGCTGTCGCTGGTCGAGATCGCCGATCACGTCGGCCTGTCGCGCCGCCAGATCGAGCGCCTGTTCCGCCAGGAGATGGGCCGTTCGCCGGCGCGTTACTATCTGGAGATCCGGCTCGACCGTGCCCGCCATCTCTTGATCCAGTCTTCCATGCCGGTCGTGGAAGTGGCGATCGCCTGCGGCTTCGTTTCCGCCTCGCATTTCTCGAAATGCTACCGCGAGGTCTACAACAAGTCGCCGCAGCAGGAACGCGCCGACCGCAAGCAGCTGCTGGTGGCCTGATCAGAACGTAGGGCCGCCATTCCGGGGGCGCATCGCGCAACCCGGAATGACGGAGAAAGACGCGACTGACCCGTACCCGCCCTACGGATTCAATTCGTCGAACTGCCAGCCGCGCTGCTGCCAGATCTTTTCGCCGATCAGGCAGTCATAGGCCTCCTCGAGAACGAACTGCGCCGGAATGACTTTCGGCGCAGGCATCTCCACCGCGCCAATCTCCAGCACCAGCTTGCGCCGGACGGCCTCGGCGAACTGCTCCCAGTCATTCACCGGCACCATGAAGGCGCCCGGGCCGCCGATCACGCATTTCGTGTAATAGCGATCGAGGTCGTCGATATGGAATTGCGAGGCGAAACCGTCGCGCGTCATCATCGGTAGGCCGTTGATCGTGATGCCCTGGGCGATCGCCGCATCGCGCGCCTCGGTCACCGGAATTCCCTGATTGTTCGGACCGTCGCCGGAAATGTCGATCACATGCCGGTCGGCCTCATAGGGCACGGTCGCAAGCAGTTCCGCTGCGTGTCTGATCGCGCCCGAAATCGAGGTCCGCCGCTGGCCATAGCTGTGATCCGCCAGCAGCGCAGCCGATACCGCATCGGCATCCGCCTGGCTCTCGATGATCGTCCAGCCGATAATCTCGCGGGCATGGCTGTCATTGGCCCATTCGAACAGCGTCACCGCGATGCGCCGATAGGCCCCCTGCCCGATCGCGCGCACCACTTCCTGGCTGGCGATCGCCGACGCATAGCCTTCGCGCTGGATCCGCAGTTCCTCCAGCGACATCGAACGAGACACGTCGACCGCGAGCACGAGCGCGATATCGACACGCTCTTCCCCCCGTGCCGGCGCCGCAAGGACGAAGGCCATGATCACTGCGCCGAGGACCGGCGGGAGATATCCGGCTATTCGCATGAGGCGATGATAGGCCAAAATTCCCGAAACGGAATATGTCGGAACCGGCCCTCGCGAAAATATGATGACCGGCTCTTGCCGTTTGTCAGCTCCGCGGCTTGAGATTCTCAGGATCGTAGAGCGGCGTGTAGCCGACCGCGGCCACTTCGACCGGGTAGGTCTCAGAGAAATACTCGACATTCAGCTTGCGGCCGAGCTGGCAGTAATCCCAGGGCAGATAGGCAAGCGCGATGTTCTTGCCGATCGTCGGTCCGAAGGCGACCGACGTCGTGTAGGAGATGCGGCCGAGCTCGTCGACCAGCGTCTTGCCGGTGTCCGGGTCCATGACCGGCATGGCGCCGACCGGATAGCGCTTCACGCCGTCCTTGTCGGTGTTCTCGGTCATCACCAGCGTGCAGAGCATGGCCGGCTGGTGATCGCGCGCCTTGTACTCCACATGCTTTGCCTTGCCGCGGAAATCGGCTTCCTTGACCTTCGGACGCGCCAGGTCGCTCTCGATCAGATTGTACTGGGTCAGCAGATCGGCGTTCTGCAGGCGCAGGCTCTTTTCCATGCGGCGCGAGTTCGCATAGGTCTCGACGCCGAAAGCCATCACGCCGGTTTCGCGCAACGCGTCCCAGACGGCCAGCCCGTCCTCATATTTCATGTGCAATTCCCAGCCCTGCTCGCCGACATAGGAAAGCCGGAAGGCGGTCACGGTCTTGCCGGCGATCTCGATCGGCTTGATCGCGGCGAAGGGGAAGTTTTCCGGATCGAGCCCGGCCGGATCGGCGACGACCTTTTTCAGCGTCTCGCGGGCGTTCGGACCCCAGATACCGATCGTGATGAATTTCTCGGTCACGTCCGTGACGGTGACGTCGAAGCCCTTGTCCTCGGCGACGCGCTTCACATAGTTGAAGTCGCGCGGGCCGGCGTCCGCCCCGTCGACGACCCGGCAGCGGTCCGCCATGCGGATCACGGTCAGGTCGGCGCGCACCATCCCCTCGTCATCGAGGAAGTGGGTGTAGATGCCCTTGCCGATATTGGCGTCGCCGCCGATCTTCGCCGCACACAGCCATTCCATCAGCGCAACATGGTCCGGCCCCTCGACGTCGAACATGTAGAAGTGGCTGAGATTCACGATGCCGCAATCCTCGCTCATCGCCAGATGCTCGGCGTTTGAGACCCGCCAGAAATGCCGGCTGTCCCATTCGTTCTCGCGCACCGGAACCCGGTCGCCATATTTCTCCAGCAGGTGCTCGTTGGCGGCATAGCCATGCGCGCGCTCCCAGCCGCCGAGCTCCATGAAATAGCCGCCGAGTTCCTTTTCGCGCTCATGGAAGGGCGAGCGCTTGACGCCGCGGCTCGACGCATAGGGCTCGCGCGGATGCACCGCCGGGAAATAGATCTTCTGCGCCGCCTCGTAGCAGCGGTCCTCGATGAACTTCTCGGTCAGCTGGTGCGGATAGAACCGCGAATAGTCGATCGAGTTGTGGTCGATCTCGGTGCGGCCGTCGGTCATCCAGTCGGCGATCAGCTTGCCATAGCCCGGGCCGTCCTTGACCCAGATGGCGACGCAGTACCACAGCCCGCGCACCTTCTGGCTCTCGCCGCAGGAGGGGCCACCCGCCGCGGAGACCTGCAGAAGCCCGTTGAAGGAATGGCTTTCATTGTAGCCGAGTTCGCCGAGGATCGGCGTCAGCTCCATCGCCCGTTCAAGCGGCTCGATGATCTGTTCCATGTCGAGATCGCGCTGCGACGGCGAAAGCCGCGCCTCGTGCTTTTCGAGGATTTCGCGCGGGT
>Ga0209692_10001606_pt1 | contig 29739 bp, 29 predicted proteins | sample tdDd472_FD_187129 | JGI IMG/M metagenome (GOLD analysis project Ga0209692, IMG submission 187129) | Marine sediment microbial communities from the Atlantic coast under amendment with organic carbon and nitrate - tdDd47.2 (SPAdes)... | ecosystem: Environmental > Aquatic > Marine > Coastal >... | reverse complement strand
TATTGGAAGAGGTCAACGTGAATTAATCATTGGTGATCGTCAAACAGGAAAAACAACTATTGCAATTGATGCAATTATTAATCAAAAGAAAAATAATTACAATCCTGCAACACATGTACATTGTGTATATGTAGCTATTGGTCAAAAAAGATCAACTGTTGCTCAAATTTCAGAAGTATTGAGAAAGAATGGATCTTTAAAATATACAACTATTGTAGCAGCAACTGCATCTGAATCTGCAACATTACAATTTTTAGCTCCTTATTCAGGATGTGCTCTAGGTGAGTACTTAATGGAAAGAGGTGCAGGAGTTTTAATCATTTATGATGATTTAAGTAAACATGCTGTAGCTTACAGACAAATGTCTTTATTATTAAGAAGATCTCCTGGTAGAGAAGCCTTCCCTGGTGATGTTTTCTATTTACATAGTAGATTGTTAGAAAGATCTGCAAAATTGAATGATACATTTAATTTTGCTGGATCATTAACAGCTTTACCTGTAATTGAAACACAAGCAGGAGATGTCTCTGCTTATATTCCAACTAATGTAATTTCTATTACAGATGGTCAAATATTTTTAGAAACTTCTTTATTCCATAAAGGTATTAGACCTGCAATTAGTGCAGGTTTATCTGTTAGTCGTGTTGGTTCAGCCGCACAAAATAAAGTTATGAGAAAAATTGCAGGTTCTTTAAAACTTGAATTAGCTCAATTTAGAGAAATTGAAGGTTTCGAACAGTTTGGAGATAGTTTAGATAAATCTACTCAAGATTTATTAAGAAAAGGTAAAAGCTTAACTGAATTATTAAAACAATTCAAATATGCTCCATTATCTTTAGATAATGAAATTATTTCTATTTTTGCTGGAGTAAACGGTTATTTAGATAATTTAGCTTTAGCAGATATTTTAACTTTTGAAGCAAAATTACATGAAATTTTAAATGAAGCATTATTTTGTCTTTCATTTAAAAAAGCTATTGTTCAAGAATTATTAGAACGTGAATTTAATTTTTTAATAAAAATCGCATTATTATGTAATAGCGGTGATATTAGAAAAGATTTTTATTCATAGAATTAGCACCCATTATTAGAGTAGTTTAATTGGATAAAATAGTGGTCTTCAAAACCATTGATATGGGTTCAAGTCCCATCTCTTCTGTAATAATAATATATATGTAATTATATATGTACGTATCAAATTTTAATAAAATTAATTTAAAAAAAGTAACTCGTAGAGTTAATTTAATTGTACCTGCACAAGCAGCAAAATTGACCCCTCCTGTGGGTCCTATATTAGGTCAATTTAGAATAAAAGTTAAAGAGTTCTGTGAAGATTTTAATAATCAGACAAAGAATACTTTTTATGGATTACCATTAAATGTTTCTTTATTTATTTATAAAGATAAATCTTTTGATTATATAATTAAGGCTCCTTCCACAATGTTTTTAATGAAAAATATTATTAAGTATAATTCTAAAAAAACTTTATCTATTTTAGATTTATATAAAATTGCTTTAATAAAAAAAAGTAAACAAGATTTATATTCATATGAATCTGTTTTTAAAAATATTTTAGCAACATCTAAATCAATGAAAGTTAAAATTTAATTATGAGTAAAAGAAAACTTAATTATACAGTTTTTAATAGTTTATTAAATCAAAATGATTATAAATTAAATAATTTTTATTTAATTGTTCATGTAAATGATTCTAGTGATTTAGACGCTTCGTTTATTTCAAACCTTTGTTACCAAAATAAAATAAAAATTTTTAAAGTAAAATTAACTTTAATTGAAAAATTAAAAAAAAATATTAATAATCATTTATTATCACAATGTAATGGACCTACATCTATTATTTTATTTGAAAATATAAATTCTTATTTAACTTTTATAAATAATCCGTTTGTAAAAAAAAAAATAATTCCATTATCAATTTTTGTAAATAATAAATTTATACCATTTAAACATTTTAATAATTTTATTAAAACAAAATTTAATAATTATAATAAAAATTTAAGTGCAAACTCTGTTTGTAAAAATTTTATTTCTAATATAAATACATTAAGTAATAGAATTAATAATTTTATCTATTTAATAAACAAAATTTCTGAAAAAAAATCAAATTAATATGTCAACTATAAATCAATTATTAAAAAAATGTAGGAAGAAAAAATCAACAAAAACCTCAACAAAAGCTTTACGTTACTCACCACAAAGAAAAGGTGTATGTGTACGAATTTTTACTACAAGTCCAAAAAAACCTAATTCTGCTGTAAGAAAAATTTCTAGAGTTAGATTAAGTGATGGATTAATTGTTACTGCAGCAATACCAGGTCATGGACATAATTTACAAAAACATTCTGTTGTTTTAATTCGTGGTGGAAGAACTAGAGATGTTCCCGGTGTAAGATATAAATTAATTAGAGGTAAATATGATTTGGATAGTAAAGAAGACATTGATAGAAAAAATGCTCGTTCTAAATATGGTATTAAAAAAAAATAATTTAATTTTATGTCAGACAAATATTATAAAATTTTAGCACAATTATTAAATAAATTAATAAAAGACGGTAAAAAATCTTTAGCATTAAAATATTTTTTCTTATTTTTAAAAGATATTAATAGATTTTCTGAAGAACTCCTTATACCTTCATCTGTATTTTTTTCAAGGGCATTAAATAATATAAAACCAGTATTAAGTGTTCAAAAATTTTGAAAAGGTAGAAAAGTTTTTTATTTACCTAAATTGATAACTAGAGAACAAGAAGTTAAAATAGCTTTGAAATGACTAATAAAAAGTTCAAATAGTAGAAAAGAAAAAAAATTAAATGAAAGATTAACTAATGAAATTTTGGATTGTTACAAAGGTACTGGGTCCACCTTATCAAAAAAACAAAATTTATATGATATGATTATTGAAAGTAGACCTTTTTTAAATTTATTAATATATAAATAATAGTTATTATTATGAACGAAAAAAAAAAGTTTGAAAGATTAAAACCGCATTGTAATGTCGGTACAATTGGTCATGTTGATCATGGAAAAACAACTTTAACCGCTGCAATAACAAAATTATTATCAGAAAAACAATTAGCAGAATTTAAAGCTTATGGAGACATTGATAAAATACCTGAAGAAAGAGAAAGAGGTATTACAATTACAGCAGCTCATGTAGAATATGAAACTGAAAAAAGACATTATGCACATATAGATTGTCCAGGTCATCAACATTATATTAAAAATATGATTACAGGTGCTGCACAAATGGATGGAGCAATTTTAGTTGTATCTGCAGCAGATGGACCTCAAGAACAAACTAGAGAGCATATTATTTTAGCACGTGAAATAGGAATACCATATATTATTGTTTTCTTAAATAAATTAGATATGGTTAAGGAAATGGATTTATTAGAATTAGTTGAATATGAAGTTAGAGAATTATTAGAACAATACTCTTTTCCAGGAAATGATTTACCAGTAATTGCTGGTTCTGCTAAAGTTGCTTTAGAAGAAGATCCTGCGAATCCTACCGATTTAGGTAGAAATTCTGTATTTAAGTTAATTGACGCAATTGATGAATTTATTCCACAACCTAAAAGAGATATTGAAAAACCATTTTTAATGCCTATTGAAGGTGTCTTTAGTATTTCCGGACGTGGTACTGTTGTTACAGGTCGTATAGAACAAGGTCAAATTAAATTGAATGATACTATAGGTATTTTTGGTGAAAAATATACAGAAACTACTTGTATCGGTATTGAAATGTTTCATAAAGAAATGTCATCTGCAGAAGCTGGTGAAAATGTTGGTATTTTAGTTCGTGGTATTAAAAGAGATGCTATAAAAAGAGGTGAAGTATTAGCAAAACCAAAATCTGTTACTGTATCTGATTCATTTAGTGCTAAAATTTATGTTTTAACTAAACAAGAAGGTGGTCGACATACACCTTTTCATGATGATTATAAACCTCAATTTTTTATAAGAACTTCTGATATTACAGGTGCTTTTACTTTTAATGATGAAATTTCAGCAGTATTACCAGGTGATACTATTGAAGTTGATGTAAAATTAATTCATCCAGTAGCTTTACAAGAAGGTTTAAGGTTTACAATTAGGGAAGGTCAAATTACTGTAGGTACAGGTATTATTTCAAAATTAAATTAAATTTTCATTTTTATGAATTTTAATAAATATAAAAATATTACCAAACAATATGATTTAATTTTTTCTAGTACATCAAAAATTTTTAATAAAAAAAATTTGAAAAAATTAATTATAAAAAAAAATAAAACTTTAGGTCGAAGTTATGGTAATATTGTAACTTATCATAAAGGTGGTGGCGTAAAAAGAAAATATCGGTTATTGAAAAATTTATCTAATAATCAAAATTTTGGTTTATTATTAACAATTGAATATGATCCTAATAAGAGTAGTTTTATTGGTTTAGTATTATTTCAAAATGGTTCTTTTTCGTATATATCTTTATCTACAGAAGCAAATATTGGAGATATTATAAATTTAAATGATCATCATGTATTTAGTTCAGGAAATTCAAAAAAATTAATTAATATTCCAATAGGTACTTCTATATTTAATATCGAACGTATTCCTAATTCAGGACCTGTATATTCGAAAGCAGGAGGTTCCGCAGCAATACTTAAATCAAAAACATTAAAATTTGCTAGAGTATTATTACCTTCTGGTAAAGAAAGATTATTTGATTTAAATTGTCAAGCAACTTTAGGCTCTCCATCAAATATATATCATAACTTACATAAAAAGTATAAAGCAGGTACAAATAGATTATTAAATAAACGACCTACTGTAAGAGGTGTTGCTATGAATCCAGTTGATCATCCTCATGGAGGTGGTGAAGGTAAAACTTCTGGAGGACGTCCAAGTTCTTCTCCTTGAGGGAAATTAACTAAAGGTGTAAAGACTAGTAAAAATTTACGAAGAAAAAATAAATTTGTTTTAAATTCAAAATAATTATGACTAGATCTGTATGAAAAGCACCTTATGTTGATAAAAATTTATTTAATTTATTATTATCACCTAATCATAAAAGATTAGTTATAAAAACTAAATCTCGATCAACTACTATTTTGTTTTCTTTTATTGGTTTAACTTTCGAAGTGTATAATGGAAAAAATTATAATAAAGTATATATTGAGGAAAAAATGATTGGTAGAAAATTAGGTGAATTTGTTTTTACAAGAAAATTAGGTAAAATTCATGTTGATAAAAAACAACTAATTCGTAAATCAAAAAAATAAAAAATTAAATTAATTTTTATGGGACACATAGTAAATCCAATATCAACTAGATTAGCATTAAATTCGTTTTGAAATTCTAATTGATCAATTAATAATAGATTTAATTTTGTTAATTTATATCAAAAAGATTATTTATTATTTTATTATTTAGATTGATTTTTTAGAAAGACAAAATTTTTAAAAATTGATTTGTTATTAAGTCATTATAAAGTATATAGAGTTAATAATAAAATTTATATAAATTTATATTATTATAAAGTTTTTTTACCATTATTATTATTAAAAGAAAATTTATTAAAACGTAATATATTATTAAATTTATTGTTAAAATTAAATAATGATAATTTTATTAAAAATGCATCTATTGTTAATTTTTCTAATAAAAATTCTAAAAAACAATTATTATTAAATAAAGATGTTGTTTATTTAAATTCAATAAAATTAGATAAAAAAAATGAAGAATTTTATGATAAAATAGAAAAATTTTATTTAAAAATTTTTTTATCTAGTTTGTATTGATATTTATTATCAAATAGTTTAAGTTTTTTTTTAAAAAAATTAAATTTTTCAAATGATTTATTTTATTTTAATATCTATAATTTAGATTTTTTAGATTTAAGTGTACAAAATATTAGTAATTATATTGCTATACAAATTAGAAAAAAATTTTCTTTAAATTGAGTATTAAAACCAATATTAAAAGATTTATCTATTAAAATTAATAATGGTAAGATTTTAGGTTATAAAATAATTTGCTCTGGAAGGTTTACTAGAAAACAACGAGCAACTTATAGATGAATGAGTGAAGGATTATTAAAATTAAATACAGTATCTAATTTAATTAAATATAATTTTGTAAAAGTACGTTTAAAATATGGAGTTTGCGGTGTAAAAGTTTGATTAAATTATGGTTTAAACAATGAAAATATTTTACCTAGAAATTTATTTTTAGTATATCCCTTATTAAACCCTTTAAAATTTGAATGAAATTTAAATTATTTAGAATTTTTATTAAATTATTGGTTTTTTGATTATTTAAGAATTAATTCTTTAAAAAAAAAATCTTATAAATTTTATAGTGATTATATAAAATTAAAATTGAAATTTATGTTGAGTTGAATTTTTTATAAACAAAATGTTATTAATAAATATTCTTTAAATAAATCTTATAATAATTTAACTTTATCTATACTATATAAAAAAAATAATAAAATATCTTTACCAATAAAGTATAATAAAGTATAAAATATGAATAAGTTTATTCCAAAAAATTATAAATATAAAAAAATTCGTAAAAGAGTTCGTATCTCTAAAATTAGTGATAAACGTCTAAATATTTTAAAGCATGGTAAATATGGTTTAAAAGTTTTAGAAAGTGGTGCTATCTCTTCCGTTGTGTTTGAAGCAGCTAGAAGAATTATAGCAAAAAAATTAAATAGAACTGGAACTTTAAGAATAAATGGTTTTTCAGATATTCCTATAACATCTAAATCATTAGGTGTAAGAATGGGTAAAGGTTCTGGTAATATTTCTGGTTGAGTTTTTCCTGTAAAAAAAGGTCGTATAATTTTTGAATTAGATAATGTAAACTTACAAAAAGCAAAAGTTGCTTTAAAAAGTGCTTCTCATAAACTACCTTTAAAAACAAAATTTATTACTAAATTTTAATTAATTAAAAAAAAAATTATGATATATCCAGAAACAAAAATAACAGTTAACGACAATTCTGGTGCAAAAAAATGTTTGTGTATAAAAGTTTTAAATGGTTCTCGTCGTAAGGGTGCAAAACCTTGTAATAGAGTTGTTGTTAGTTTAAAAAAAGTAAAATATGGTAAACGTTTAGAAAAAGGTACTGTTTGTAGAGGAATTATTATTAGGGGTAAAAAAAATATACAACGAAATTCAGGAATTTCTTTAAAATTTAATGATAATGCTATTATTCTAATTAATGAAAAAGATGCTCCAATAGGTAATAGAATTTATGGACCTGTTTATAAAGAAATTTATGATCAAACTTTTCCTAAAATTTTTTCTATTATAAAAAATGTAATTTAATTTATGCTTTATTTAGAAAAAACAAACAATGATATTATTTATAATCAAATGAAAATAAAATTATTATATAAATCAAGTTTAAATTATAAAACAACAAAATTTATAAATTTAAATTTGAATTTATTTAATTTAAAATCATTTGATGATGTTAAACTAATCGAAGGTTTTTATTTATTAGAATTTTTTACAGGTTTAAAACCTTATATAAATTCTTATAAAAAACATTTTAATAATGTTTATGTACAATTATCAACTACTTTAAGAGATAATTTCGTTTTAGAATTTCTTTTAATTTTATCTTTATTTTATTTTCCAATATATATAAGACGAAATTTAACTTTTATTAAATCAAAAAAGAATTTTAAGAATTTTTATTATTCTTTAAATAATATTAATAGTAGTTTTATTTTAATACCTGATATTTATTTTCGTTGAAAAGAGACTTTAAGTACTTTTTTTATAAAAAACACTAAAAAAAATTCTCATTTTAAGTTATATTTATATTATTGAAACTTTTTGTTTTAATAGATAATAAATAACAAAATAAAACATATTAAGAGACGTGTTTATGTAATTCTTAATATATAAATATAAAAAAAATAAAATTTTATGCCACAATTAGATAAGTATATATTTTTTAATCAAATAATTACTTTTACATTTTTCTTTGGATTAATATACATTTACGTTAGAGGTACTGTTGTTCCTGAAATGAGTAAAATATTAAAATATAGAAAGAAAAAAATAGAATTATTAAATAAACAAATAGTTGGATATAATAAATTTTTAGAAAATTCTAATAGTTATTGTGTAAATACAGCTAATAGTTTTATAGATGAAGTTTCAGCTACTTTATCAAAAATTCCATCATATTTTGAAAAAAAAGCTGTTTATCAACTTTTATGTAATCTAGATAATCAATTATTTTTCTTTTATAATGAAAAATATAATTCATGTGTTTTAGATTCAAAAAAATTAAATAAAATTAAATATAAATTATAAAATATGAATATTTTAAATTACCAACCTTTAGAACAATTTGAAATAATTTTTTTAGGATATTTAGGTGGATTACCAATAACAAATTCTTTAATTTATTTAATAATTGTTTATTTATTAATTAGATTTTTATTTGGTATGGTTTTTATAAAAAAAACTATTATTCCTTACAATTTTCAAAATTTTGTTGAATTAATTTATAATTTTGTATTTAGTTTAATTAAACAACAAATAGGTGTACGTGGTTATGTATATTTCCCTATAATTTTAAGTTTATTTATGTTTGTATTTGTAGCAAATGTAATCGGAATGACTTTATATAGTTTTACTTTAACTAGTCATGTAACAGTAGCCTTTACCTTAAGTTTTTCTTTTTTTATCGGCGTTGTAATCATTGGTGTTATGATACAAAAGGTAAAATTTATAAATACTTTTATTCCATCAGGAGCACCTGCAGCTTTATTACCTTTTTTAGTAATAATAGAAATAATTTCATATTTATCAAGACCTTTTAGTTTAGGTATTCGATTGTTTGCTAATATGATGTCAGGACATACTTTATTAGCAATTTTAGCAAGCTTTACTTTTTCTATTTGTCAAAAAAATATAATTATAGCAGCAATTCCTTTTGTTTTAATTGTAGCTATTGTAGGATTAGAAGCAATGATAGCTATTTTACAAGCATATGTATTTACAGTTTTAGTTTGTATTTATTTAAATGATTCTATTCATGGTTCTCATTAATTTAATATTTATATGGCTGTACCTAAAAGTAAAACATATAAACAAATTATAAGAACTAGACGTAGTATTCAAAATAAAAAAAGTTTTATTAAAAATAATTGAACTTTAACTAAATATTTAAATTATTATAAAAATTCAGAGATTTTTTCTTTTAATAAAGATATTTCTGAAAAAAGGTTTAAAATGTTTGTTTTAAAACCTGCTGCTTTGTATAGCAAAAAAGTTATTATTGTTAAAGATAAAAATTGATTGAATTTATCTTTTTATTTATATTATTATTTAAATCAATCTTGATATATTGTAAAAAAACCTAATTTTTATTTAAAATAATTATGTTAAGTTATCAACGTCATACTTTTCATTTAGTAGATGTTAGCCCATGACCAATTATTGGTGGTAGCGCAGCGTTTATATTAACAAATGGTGCTGTAATGTATTTTCATTCTTTTAAGAATGGAAGTTTTGTAATGTTTTTTGGTTTATTTTTAGTTATATTAACTATGGCAGTTTGATGACGTGATGTTATCAGAGAAGCTACATTTGAAGGTCATCATACAAAAATAGTTCAAAAAGGATTAAGATATAGTATGATTTTATTTATTGTTTCAGAAGTAATGTTTTTTTTAGCATTCTTTTGAGCATTTTTTCATTCAAGTTTAGCTCCTACTGTTGAGTTAGGTTCAGTTTGACCTCCAGAAGCTATATATCCTTTTAACCCATGAGATGTTCCATTATTAAATACTTTAATTTTATTAACATCTGGTGCTACAGTTACATGAGCTCATCATGCAATGACTGTAGGTGTAAGATATGAAGCAATTTTTGGTTTAATATTAACCGTTATATTAGCTTTAATTTTCACAGGATTACAGATTTTTGAATATTTAGAAGCAGCTTTTAACATTTCAGATGGTGTTTATGGTTCAACTTTTTATTTAGCAACTGGTTTCCATGGTTTTCATGTAATTATAGGTACAACATTTTTAATAGTATGTTTATTTCGTTTAATTAAATATCATTTTACAACTACACATCATTTCGGTTTTGAAGCAGCAGCATGATACTGACATTTTGTAGATGTAGTTTGATTATTTTTATTCGTTTCAATATACTGATGAGGTACTTTATAAAAAATATTATTAAATAATAACAATAAAATATATTATTATGAACGAATTCTTATTAAAAATATTATCTATTACACCATTTTCAATTAAAAATGCGCATGCACATAATTGACAATTAAGTTTTCAAGATCCAGCAACACCACTTGCAGAAGGGATTATTGATATCCATCATCACGTATTTTTTTTCTTAACAATTGTGTTTATATTTGTATCTTATTCTATTTATAGAATTTTATTACATTTTTGATGAAATTTACCAGATACTTTTGCTAAAGAAAGTTATTATTGAATGATATTAACTAGTAAATTAAAATTTACACATAATACTACTATTGAAATCATTTGAACATCTTTACCAAGTATTATTTTATATTTAATTGCTGTACCATCATTTTTATTATTATATTCTATGGATGAAATTATTGATCCTGCTATAACAATAAAGGCAATTGGTCATCAATGATATTGATCATACGAATATTCAGATTATAAAGTAAATTTCGATACAATTTCATTTGATAGTTACATGTTACCAGATGATGAATTAACTGTAGGACAAGCAAGATTATTAGAAGTAGATAATCCTATTGTTTTACCAATTAATACACATATACGTATTATTATCACAGCATCAGATGTTTTACATTGCTGAGCAGTTCCTGCATTAGGTATTAAAGTAGATGCAGTGCCTGGTAGATTAAATCAAGGTAGCATTTTTTTAAAAAGATTAGGAGTGTTTTATGGACAATGTAGTGAAATTTGTGGAGTAAATCATGGCTTTATGCCTATTGTAGTAAAATCCGTTAAAGTAGCGGATTATTTAAATTGAATTATTTTTAATTCGGAAGAATAAAAAATTTAATTTTATTAAATGGATTTAGTTAAATAGAAAAATACTTTCAAAATCAAAATTTGAAATATTGTTATATATGAGTTTGATCCTGGCTCAGAATGAACGCTAATGATATGCTTAACACATGCAAGTTCGAATTAATATTTTTATATTAATAGCGTACGGGTGAGTAATATATAAGAATCAACCTTATATTTGGGTAATAAAATTCCTAAAGAATAATATTTGAATTTTATTTAAATATTATTTATAAATTAACATTGATATAAACAGAGCTTATACAAAATTAGATTGTTGGTGGGGTAAAAGCCTACCAAGTCTATGATTTTTAGCTGATTTTAGCGAATGATCAGCCACATTGGAACTGAAACAAGGTCCAAGCTTTATATAAAGCCAGCAGTGAGGAATATTGGACAATGAACGAAAGTTTGATCCAGCAATATCACGAGAATGATGAATGTTCATACTATTGTAAAGTTCTTTCGTTAAGAATGATAATGACGATACTTAAAAAAGAAGTCCCGACCAACTTCGTGCCAGCAGTCGCGGTAATACGGAGGGGGCAAGCGTTATTCTTCGTTATTGGGTGTAAAGGGTATTTAGGCTATTTATCAAGTATCTAATTAAATATTAAGATTCAATCTTAAAAAAGTTAGTATATACTGATATAATTTTGAGTATAATAGAAGATAGTTGTATAATTAGTGTAGAGTTAAAATTCTTTAATATTAATTAGACATTCATTAGGTGAAAACTACTATCTATGTTATTACTGACGCTAATGTACAAAAGCATAGGGAGCAAACAGGATTAGATACCCTGGTAGTCTATGCTGTGACCGATGAATATTAAATATTAAAAATTTATTTTTAGTAATTAAGTTAACGCATTAAATATTCCACCTGGGAAGTACGACCGCAAGGTTAAAACTCAAAGAAATTGACTGAGATCTGTACAAGCGGTGGAGCATGTGGTTTAATTCGATATAAATCGATAAATCTTACCAATTTTTGATATATAAGTAATTATAAATAACATTATTTGTAAAAAATTTATTATTATTAATAATAATAATAATTTTAACTTATACAGGCGTTGCATGGCTGTCGTCAGTCCGTGTCGTAAGATGTTTGGTTAATTGCTTTAACGGACGTAACCCTTTTTTTTAATTAATATATTTTTAAAAATATTGCCAATGAAACATTGTGATTAAAGGGAGGATGAAGTCAAGTCAATATGACCCTTATAAATTGGGCTACACACGTGCTACAATGGGGATTACAAAAAGAAACAATTATGTGAATAAGAGTAAATCTTCAAAAATCTCCTTAGTTCGGATTATTCTCTGCAATTCGAGAATATGAAGTAGGAATCGCTAGTAATCGTAAATCATCAAGTTACGGTGAATTTGTTAACTGATCTAGTACACACCGCCCGTCACGCCATGGGAATTAGTTTTACTTGAAGTTATAATAGGTTTATTACTTTATTTATATAATATTAATTTATTTAAATTAATCTATACTTAAGGTTTAAACATTAAAATTAATTATTGTATAATTAAGGACTGGGGTGAAGTCGTAACAAGGTAGCCGTAGGGGAACCTGTGGCTGGAATTTAATTTTTTATCTTTTCCTTTCGTCTAATTGGTTAGGACACCACATTTTCAATGTGGGAACAGGGGTTCAAATCCCCCTAAGGGATTGATAAAGGTTTTTTCTTTTTCAAATATTAATTTATATTATTATTTGTTTTGTTTTTTACTAGAAATTAATTAATTTGTTTAATTAATTTTTTTTAAAAAAAAAGGTATAAAAAAAATAAAGTTTATTTTATTTAAACTTTAATTATTAAATAATATATTATATAATATTATTATTTATATATATTATTATAAAAAAAAATTAAAAAATTTAAATATGTCAAATTTTGTAACTCAATTTAGTCATATAAGAGCAAGATGATTATATTCTACAAATCATAAAGATATAGGGACATTATATTTAGTTTTTGCTATATTAACAGGTGTTGTAGGTACTTACTTTTCAGCATTAATGCGTACAGAATTAGCAATACCTGGAGATAATGTTTTTCAAGGTAATTATCAATTATGAAATGTTATTATAACTGCTCATGCATTCATAATGATTTTTTTCATGGTTATGCCAGCAATGATAGGTGGTTTTGGTAATTGATTTATCCCTTTAATGATTGGAACTCCAGATATGGCATTTCCAAGATTAAATAATGTTAGTTTTTGATTATTACCTCCATCATTTTTATTATTATTATCTTCAGCATTAGTTGAAGTTGGTGCAGGAACAGGTTGAACTGTTTATCCTCCATTAGCAGGTATAGTAAGTCATTCAGGAGGTTCTGTTGATTTAGCAATTTTTAGTTTACATTTAGCAGGTGCTTCATCATTATTAGGTGCAATGAATTTCATTACAACTATATTTAATATGAAACCAGCACATTTTGATATGCATAAAATACCATTATTTTTATGAGCATTATTAATTACTGCATTTTTATTATTGTTATCATTACCTGTATTGGCAGGTGCAATTACCATGTTATTAACTGATAGAAATTTTAATACTACTTTTTTTGATCCAGCAGGTGGAGGTGATCCAATATTATATCAACATTTATTTTGATTTTTTGGACATCCAGAAGTTTATATAATAATTATTCCAGGATTTGGTATTGTTAGTCAAGTAATTAGTACCTATTCTTTCAAATATGTATTTGGATTTATTGGTATGGTATACGCTATGTTATCTATTGGTATTTTAGGTTTTATAGTATGAGCACATCATATGTATACTGTAGGTATGGATGTAGATACTAGAGCTTATTTTACTGCGGCTACAATGATTATTGCAATACCTACTGGTATTAAAATTTTTAGTTGAATGACTACTATGTGAGGTGGTTCTATTAGAATGAAAACTCCTATGTTATGAGTTGTTGGATTTTTAGTATTATTTACTTTAGGTGGTTTAACAGGTGTTGTATTAGCTAATTCAGGTTTAGATATTGCATTACATGATACTTATTATGTTGTTGCTCATTTTCATTATGTATTATCTATGGGAGCAGTATTTTCAATGTTCGCAGGTTTTTATTATTGAATGTGACGTATTAGTGGCTATGAAATGTTAGATAATTTAGGACAAATTCATTTTTGAACCACTTTTGTTGGTGTTAATTTAACTTTCTTTCCACAACATTTTTTAGGATTAGCAGGAATGCCTAGAAGAATTCCAGATTATCCTGATGTATATTCAGCTTGAAATTATATCAGTTCTTTAGGTTCAATGATATCTATTGTATCATCATTATTTTTCTTTTATGTGATATATGTATCATTAACTACTAAAAAAATAGCTTAATTAACTATTTTTAGAGGTGGCCGAGCGGTTTAAGGCGGCAGACTGTAAATCTGTTAAACTACGTTTATCATAGGTTCGAATCCTATCCTCTTCATTGTATAATTAATCTATTAGATTATAAGTCTTATTTCAAATTTCAAGTATAAAAAAAATAATAATACAATAATAATAATAAATTATTTTATGACACAAGAATTATTAGACGTAATTTTAGATGCATCTAAAAATGTAGGTGCTGGTGCAGCAACTATTGGTTTAGCTGGTGCAGGTGCAGGTATTGGTGCAGTATTTTGTGGTTTAATCATTGCTTATGGTAGAAATCCTTCATTAAAAAATGAATTATTTGGATATACTATTTTAGGTTTTGCATTAAGTGAAGCTACAGGATTATTCGCATTAATGATGGCATTCTTAATTTTATTTTCATAAGATTATTATCTTAGAATGATAAAATAATTCAGAAATATTTTATATTTTTGATTTTTATTGATAAATATTTTAAAGTATGGTTTAATTAAAGATTAAATATATATATAAATATATTTTTTTTATAAAATTAATTAAAAAAAATGTTTAATGGACATCTAAGTTTTAGATATTATAAACATAGAAAAAATGAAAACTACACAACGAATAGGTAGTATGATGAGGTGTAGGTATTTTATGGGAAAACCCATAAATAATAGTATATTGTATACTATTTATTTTATAGAATATATTAAAAATTAATGAACTGAAACATCTTAGTAATTAATAAAAAAATTAATAAAGAATTCTTTAGTAGTGGTGAGCGAAAAAGAATGAGACTATAAATATATAATCTATTAATTTATAATTATTTAAATTTTTTAATACCAAAGTAAGTGAATAGTCTTATAAAATAATTATATAAATATAGTAATTATATATTTTAAAGTAAAATGGAACAAGTGTAATTCTGTTTGAAATAATTGGAGGACCATCTTCATAGTCTAAAATATCTAAAAACTTATAGTGAACAAGTACCGTGAGGGAAAGATGTAAAGAGCTAACACATAAAGTAGCAATAAACGATCTTAAAATTGAACATTTTATAGCAATCAGAGTTAAATAAAATGATGATGTACCTTTTGTATAATGGGTCAGTGAGTTAATTATTTAAGCAAGCTTAAGTATGTTATATGTAGGCGTAGCGAAAGCGAGTATTAAAATGCGAAAAGTTTAAATAATTAAACCCGAAACTAAGTGATCTAACCATGAACAGGCTGAAGAAATATCAAAATATTTTGGAGGGCCGAACTAGTGTCTGTTGCAAAAGGCTTGGATGATTTGTGGTTAGGGGTGAAAGGCCAATCAAACTTAGATATAGCTGGTTTTCTGCGAAATTTATTTAGGTAAAGCGTTTTATTAATTTATTCAAGGGGTAGAGCACTGGTTAGATGATGGGAACTTAAACAGTTTTACTGAATTTAGATAAACTCCGAATACTTGAATATTAAGGTAAAATAGACAGACAGTGGATGATAAGGTCCATTGTCAATAGGGAAACAGCCCAGATTATAAGCTAAGGTCTTTAAATTTTAATTTAGTGGATAAGGATTTATTATTATCGTAACAACCAGGAGGTGGGCTTAGAGGCAGCCATCCTTTAAAGAAAGCGTAACAGCTCACTGGTTAATATTTTTATAAATATGTTTTATAAATCCGAAAATTTATAGAGACTTTTAAATTAAATACCGAAGCTATTAATTAAATAATTTAATATTATTTAAAGGTAGCAGAACGTTCTGTATGTTTTTAAAGATAAGTTGAAAAATTTATTCTTAACATCAGAAGAGAGAATACTGACATGAGTAACAATAAATAATGATGAAATAATCATTATCGCCGAAAATTTAAGATTTTCTATTTTTATAAGTTGAACTTAATAGAGTTAAGCGGCCCCTAAGATGAAGGTGAAAACTTTAGTCAATGGGTTTAAGATTAATATTTCTTCTAGCAGGATTTTAAGTGACAAAAAATAAAATATTTTATTTAAATTTACAATGGATTTAAATTTCTTATTTAAGATGTTTAATAAAAATTTATTTTTTCTAGAAAAAACTAATCCTATTGATTATATTATTAATATATAACAAATTACCGTATTAAATCCAACACAGGTGAATTGGTAGAGAATACTAAGGCGTATGAGACTACAATATTGAAGGAACTCGGCAAAATGACTCCGTAACTTCGGGAGAAGGAGTACTTAACAACATATTATATGTATGATAAGTGTCACAAAATCGGGGGTGGCGACTGTTTAATAAAAACACAGGACTTTGCAAAATTGTAAAATGAAGTATAAAGTCTGACACCTGCCCGGTGCTGTAAGGTAAATAAAGTAAGTTTATTTTTTAATAAGCTTATTTAATAAGCCTCAGTAAACGGCGGCTGTAACCATAACGGTCCTAAGGTAGCGAAATTCCTTGTCGGGTAAGTTCCGACCTGCATGAATGGTGTAACGACCTCCCCGCTGTCTCCAATATTGACTCAGTGAAATTGAAATTTCCGTGAAGATGCGGAATATTAACAGCTAGACGAGAAGACCCCGTGCACCTTTACTATAGTTTTACATTGTTTAAAGAAAAAAAATGTGTAGTATAAGTATTAGTTTAGGATTCATTGACGCCAGTCAATTGATGAAACATTAGTGAAATAATACTCTTTTGCTTTCTTGAGACTAATTTTTAAAATGTGAATATTTTAGAGACATTGTATGATGGGTAGTTTGACTGGGGCGGTCACCTCCTAAAGAGTAACGGAGGTGTGCAAAGGTAAATAGAAATTAATCCAAATTAATTTCTTTGATATAATGGTTTAAGTTTGCTTGACTGGAAGACTGACAGGTCAATCAGGGACGAAAGTCGGCCATAGTGATCCAATGATTCTTTATGGAAAGATCATTGCTCAACGGATAAAAGGTACGCCGGGGATAACAGGCTAATGACTCTTTAGAGTTCCTATCGATGGAGTCGTTTGGCACCTCGATGTCGACTTATCATATCCTGGCGCTGAAGTTGGTGCCAAGGGTTCGGCTGTTCGCCGATTAAAATGGTACGTGAGTTGGGTTTAGAACGTCGTGAGACAGTTTGGTCCCTATCTACTGTTAATGTTAGAAAATTGAGAGAATTCGACCTTATTACGCAAGGACCAGGAAGAATATACCTATGGTGTGTCAGTTGTTTTGCCAAAAGCAGGCTGATTAGCTACGTATAAATATTAGAACTGCTGAAAGCATATAAGCAGGAAAAAAATCTCAAAAAATTTTCTTAGAAATCAGTAAAAGATTATTACTAGATAGCCTGAATGTGTAAATTAGGTAACTAATATCACTAATCAGTACTAAGTTTTAAAATAAATTAATTTTATAAAAAATCTCTTAGCTCAAATGGTAGAGCAGTTACCTTCTAAGTAATTGGTTGTAGGTTCGAGTCCTATAGAGACTTTAATAATTATCTAAATCATACAATCTAAAACATCCCGAACTAGGTTATTCCCTTTGGTTTAGATTCATAATTACTACAAATAAAATTGTGGGAAGTATGAAAGACATATATATATTATTGATTGGGGGTAGAGTAATTGGTAACTTACTAGGTTCATAGTCTACGTGATACAGGTTCGAATCCTGTCCCCCTGTATTTTTAGGTAGCATAATGGTAATGTTTTTGACTGCAAATCAAATTATGGTGGTTCGATTCCACCCCTAAGCTTTTAAGTGGGAATAATTTAATTGGTAGAATGCTAATTTGTGGCATTAGTCGTATAGGTTCAAGTCCTGTTTCTCACCTATTTATTTAAATTTAATTAGTCCAAAAGCTACCAATAGCTCAGTTGGGTAGAGCGTGTAGCTGTTAACTACAAGGTCATCGGTTCAAATCCGGTTTGGTACTAATTATTTAAATTTTTATGTTCATTTTTTATTAAGGGGTGATGGTGTAATTGGTTAACATGTATGTTTTGCAAATATAAGATTGTCGGTTCAAGTCCGATTCGCTCCAAAAAAATTAGAACATGTCGTAATTGGTAACGTACCCGCTTTGGGAGCGGGTGTTATGGGTTCAAGTCCCATTGTTCTGAATGGAATTTTGCATAGCTCAAATGGTAGAGCAACGAGCTTTTAACTCGGAGGTTCTGGGTTCGATCCCCAGTGTACGTATTGATAATTTTATAGTAATATAAATAATATTTATGTATCCTATTATTGGTTTAAAAGGAACTAATGGTTCATTCATTGGTGTATATCCAGAAATTTTTTTAATGATTTCTGTTCTTTTTTTAATAGTTTTTTTAGTTGTTTTAGATTATATATTTAAATATAAATTTATTTTATCTGCATTAACAGGTAGATTAACGCTTTTTATATTTAGTCTAACTTTTTTATTACTTTTAAATAATTTTGAATTAAAAACTGTAATTTTTGATTATTTATTAATATCTAATTATTTTATCAATCTAATTAAATGTATTGTATTAATTAGCTTAAGTATTTGTATATGTGTATCGTTTAATTATATTAAAGTTGAAAAAATAGTTCAATATGAATATTTTTTACTTTTAATTTTAGTATTATTAGGAATATTTACAATAGCTTCTGCTAATGATTTAATTACAATGTATCTAGCTATTGAATTACAAAGTTTAAGTTTTTATGTGTTAGCTTCAATTAAAATATTTAGTAATTTTTCTACTGAAGCAGGTTTAAAATATTTTATATTAGGTGCTTTTTCGTCAGGGGTACTATTATTTGGTTCTTCGTTGATTTATGGGTTTACAGGAATTACAAATTTTTACGATTTAAATTTATTATTTAATAATTTACCTTACATAGATGAAAGTATTTATTGAGGTTTGATTTTGGGTATTATTTTTGTTTCGACAGGTATATTATTTAAATTAGGAGCAGCACCTTTTCATATGTGACTACCCGATGTATATGAAGGTATACCTACAATTGTTACAATGGTATTTGCTATTGTACCTAAAATTGCTATTTTTTGTTTATTTTTAAATTTAGGTATTAATTTTTTTTTTGTAACATTATTTACTTGAAAACAATTATTAATTGTAAGTTCTATACTTTCAGTAACTATTGGTACTTTAGGTGCTTTATATCAAGTAAAATTAAAACGTTTGTTAGCGTATAGTGCTATTAGTAATATAGGTTTTATGTTATTAGGTTTTTCTAATTTAAGTATTGATGGAATTTTTGCGATGTCATTTTATATTATTGTATATATGATAATATCTTTAAATCTATTTTCAATTATATTAATATTACGAAAACGTATTAATAATTTAAAGTTTAAAAAAATAAATGAATTAGTTTTATTATTTAAATCTAATACAGCAGTAGCTGTCATATTTTCTTTAATCTTATTTTCAATTGCAGGAATACCACCTTTAATGGGATTTTATAGTAAATTTTATATTTTTTTATCTATAATTAAAGATCAAAATTATTGATTAGCTATTTTAATTGCTTCAATAAGTGTCATTGCTTCTATGTATTATATAAGATTAATAAAATTAATGTTTTTTAAGGTATTTAATAATTGAGTATTTTTTTTTGAAATAGGAAAATTAGAAAGTTTTATTATTTCAATAACATTTTTTTTTAATATTTATTTCTTTTTTTATCCAAGTTTATTTGTTCTTTGAGTACAAAATTTAACTTTTTCTTTATTTTTATAATATATAATAAAATCTATGCAATTTGAAATAATTCAATTTTTAACAATATCTATTACTTTATTTTTAATAGGTATATTAGGTATATTTCTTGTAAAAAAAAATATAATAATAATTTTAATGTCTATAGAATTAATGTTATTATCTATAAATATTAATTTTATAATATTTTCTGTTTATTTAGATGATATTACTGGACAAATGTTTGCTTTATTTGTTTTAACTGTAGCAGCAGCAGAATCCGCGATAGGATTAGCTATTTTAGTAGTTTATTATCGTATCAAAGGTATTATTTCTATTAATTTTATAAATTCAATAAAAGGTTAATTTTTTAATTTATGTATTTATTAATAATTTTTTTTCCTTTAATAGGTTCTTTTATCGCAGGATTTTTTGGTAGAAAAATAGGTAAACAAGGTGCAATTATAGTTACAACTAGTTTAGTAAGTTTATCTGCTTTATTATCTTTTTTTATTTTTTATGAAGTAGTTTTATGTCATAGTGTTTGTACTTTAAAATTATTCACTTGAATGGAATCTAATTTATTAATGATTTCATGAGGTTTTTTATTTGATAGTTTAACTTCTGTTATGTTAATTTTAGTTACTTTTGTGTCTAGTTTAGTACATTTATATTCTGCGGGTTATATGAGTGAAGATCCTCATTTACCACGTTTTATGTCGTATTTATCATTGTTTACTTTTTTTATGTTAATGTTGATAACAGCAGATAACTATGTTCAAATGTTTTTAGGCTGAGAAGGTGTTGGTTTAGCATCTTATTTACTAATAAATTTCTGACATACAAGAATTTTAGCAAATAAAGCAGCAATGAAAGCAATGATTATAAATAGAATAGGTGATTTTGGTTTATCATTAGGTATTGCTTTAATTTTTTTTGTTTTTGGGTCTTTTGATTTTTCAATTGTATTCAGTTCTGTTTCTACTGTAGTTAATGAAAATTTTATTTTTTGAGGATATAGTTTTGATAAATTAACTATAATTTCTTTATTGTTATTTGTAGGTGCTGTAGGTAAATCTGCACAAATAGGCTTACATACTTGGTTACCAGATGCTATGGAAGGTCCAACACCTGTATCTGCTTTAATTCATGCAGCAACAATGGTTACAGCAGGGGTTTTTGCTATATTACGATCTTCTCCAATTTTAGAATATTCAAATACAGGTTTATTTGTTGTTACAATAATAGGAGCATTAACAGCTTTTATGGCAGCAACTATAGGTGTTGTACAATATGATTTAAAAAAAGTAATTGCGTACTCTACTTGTAGTCAATTAGGTTATATGGTATTTGCTTGTGGTTTATCAAATTATTCTGTAAGTATTTTTCATTTAATTAATCATGGTTTTTTTAAAGCACTATTATTTTTAAGTGCAGGTTCTGTAATTCATGCAATGTCTGATGAACAGGATATGCGAAAAATGGGGGGCTTAATAAAATTAATTCCTATTACTTATGTAATGATTTTAATAGGTTCATTATCTTTAATGGGTTTTCCTTTTTTAACAGGTTTTTATTCGAAAGATGTATTATTAGAATTAACTTTTGGTACTTATCAATTTAGTGGTTTATTTGCTTATTGATTAGGTACAATATCAGCTTTTTTTACAGCTTTCTATTCAATTCGATTAATTTATTTAACTTTTTTAAGTAATAATAATAGTAATTGAAGTACAATAGCATCTGTTCATGAATCTTCAACAATAATGTTAATACCTTTATTTATTTTAGGTTTTGGTAGTGTTTTTGTAGGATATTTATTTAAAGATTTATTTTTAGGTTTAGGTGTAGATACTTGAAATGGTTCATTATTTCAATTATCATCACATGTTTCATTTTATGAAGCTGAATTTTTACCGTTTTATATTAAATTAATTCCTGTAATTTTTAGTTTATTAGGTGCTTTTTTATCTTATTTTTTTTATAGTTTATTCGAAAAAAATACTGTTTCTTTAGAAAATTATTATAAATCATATTATATTTATTCATTTTTTTCAAAAAAATGATATTTTGATAATATATATAATAAATATGTAGCAGGGAATTTATTGTTTTTTGGATATAATGTATCGTTTAAATTATTAGATAGAGGTATTATAGAATTAATAGGTCCTTTAGGTATTGTAAGATTATTGAATATTATGAGTTCAAAAATATCTAAATTACAATCAGGTTTAATTTATCATTATGCTTTTATAATGATTATAGGTTTAACATTTTGTATTTTAATATTTATGTTACCTATTTATTTAAAATCAGGATTATTAATAATTTATTTATATTTATTTGTATATTTAAATTTAATTAAATAAAAAATTTTTATGTTTCAAACACTCCATGATTATTGATATTTATGTATATCTTATTTTAGTGAACCAGATCCTTGTGTAATTTTTTGAAAAAATGTAATTCAAAATGATGAACATTTAAGAGAAATTGGTGATATTTTTGGCATAAGACCTCCTTATGATGATATTATGACTTGAATTATTGACCCATGAATTTGATCTGAATCTACTACAAATTGATTTTATTATAAATTTCATGCTTATGGAGTTTTTAGACGACGTGAATTGTTTGAAATTTGATGTACTGGAGCTAGTAGAGGTTCTGAATGAGGCGTTGCAGATCTTACTTGAGAGCAATGAAATAGAATCATGCCAGATTTTTTACATATTACAATGGAAGATCTTATGAGGCTTGATTTTGAACCAATACCTCAGCCTTATCCAAATTTAGATGATGTTAATGATTTTTTAAGACATCCTGAAGCTTGAATTAAATGAGAAAATATGACTTGATGAGAACGTAATATTTTATTTAATAAGTATTTAGGTATTAAATATTATCAATGAAAAATGTATTTAGAGGATCGTTGACGTTATAAATCTTTTTGATTTTTAGATATGAGGGATTATTATGTTTATTATGGTAATATATGGTTAACTGATTATATAAATTATATTTTTAGATTAATAAATTTTTTCTCTCGTCCAGATTTAATTAAATTAATAAAAAATTCTCAATTTTTTGAAGTAACCTCTTTATTTACTTCAGTGATATTTTATTCTTTAATTTTTTATTTTTATTGTAAAGTTTTATTATTTTTATTTAAAATAATTTTTATCTATTTATATAAGTTTATTTTAAATTTTTTTATAAAATATATATACATTCCAATTATTCAATTATTTAATATTAAGTCAAAAAATTCAAAAAAATAATTTTATGTTTAATAAATTATTAATGTTTTTCACTAGAGTGTTAGGATCTATTAAGATATTTTTGAAAAATCCTGTTTATTTTTTAAAATGGTGATTTTTTTATTTAATAGAATATGTTTTCATTACTATGAAAACTCCTGAATCAAAACAAAGAAGAAAAGAATTAATAAAAAATCGTTTTAATTTTTATGGATTAAAATTCTTTTTTTTAATTTTTAATACTTATATATTTTTTTCATTGTTAGATTTTTTTTTAAGTAAACATGTATTTTATGAACCGTATTGAATAAATGCTGCAAATCATATGTTTAATATGTCTCTATATACAATGATTACTTTATATATATATTATTTTATAAGTTTTTATTTTATCGATTTAGAAAGATATACTACTAAATACTGATTAATAGGGATGTGTGTTCTTTATGGTATTTTTTTATTTGAAGAACAATTTTTTATGGATCGAGTTTTTAAATTAGCTTGTCGTTGATCACCATTGGCTTTAGCTATAATTTTAATAATAACTTTTAGTATTATGCCTTGAGTTGAATGAAGTCCATCAATAATGGATCATCCTTTATGATGACATAAAACTACATGGACTGAAGATCCTACTAGCTACTTTTATTTTATGAATATTTTACAAACAACACCTGAATATGTTAGTTGAATTTTAGAACAATATGAAAAAGAATTTGGAACTAAATATGATGGATTACCGTATCGATATTCAAAAAAGGTTGTTCGACCCAAGTATTGAGCTTATACACCTTGAACACGTGATGATTTGCCTAAATGATTATTAGCGTGATTAAAAAGATCAGAAAGTTGAAGTTAATAAATTTAGAATATTATATTTTTTAATAAATTTTTATGAATAATTTGTCTTTTTTTAATTTTTTTTATAGTGTAAATATATTAGTTTTTATTATAGTTTTATTACTTTTTTTCATAATATCTTTAATTATGATCCCAAGTTATAAAATAATTTTAATAAAAAAATTAAGTTTATTTTTTAGTGGTATAATTTTTATATTGACATTAATTTTATGAATAATGTTTAATAATGAAATTGGTAATTATGTTTATGCAGTGCATTTACCTTGATTATCTTCTTTTAATATATATTATTCATTAGGTATAGATGGTATTTCTATTTTTTTTATAATTTTAACATCGTTTTTAATACCTATTTGCATGATGATTAGTTGAAATGCTATTAGTTATCGTGTTAAGGAATACATGATTATGTTATTATTAACAGAATTTTTTTTAATTAATGTTTTTTCTGTATTAGATCTATTTTTCTTTTATATATTTTTTGAAAGTATATTAATTCCAATGTTTATTATTATAGGTGTTTGGGGTTCTAGACAAAGAAAAATACATGCAGCGTATCAATTTTTTTTCTATACATTATTTGGTTCTATTATAATGTTAATAGGTATTATTGTTATTTACTTTAATACAGGTACCACTGATATACAAGTATTAGCTCAAACAGAATTTTCTGAAATGCGACAAATATTTCTTTGGTTATCTTTTTTTTGTTCTTTTGCAGTAAAAGTACCAATGTTACCTGTACATATTTGGTTACCAGAAGCTCATGTAGAAGCACCTACAGCAGGTTCAGTTATTTTAGCAGGGGTACTATTAAAATTAGGTACTTATGGAATAATACGTTTTATGATACCAATGTTTCCTTATGCAATGATATATTTTACTCCTTTAGTTTTTACAATGTGTGTTATTGCTATTATTTATTCATCAGCAACCACTATTAGACAAATTGATTTAAAAAAAATAATTGCTTATTCTTCTGTAGCTCATATGAATTTTGCATTATTAGGTTTATTTACTAATAATAGTATGGGAATTGAAGGTAGTTTATTTTTATTATTAGGTCATGGAGTTGTTTCTAGTGGACTTTTTCTATGTATAGGTATTTTATATGATAGATATCATACTCGTAATATATTATATTATGGTGGTTTAGTGCAAACTATGCCTATTTTTAGTATAATTTTTTTAATTTTTTCATTAGCAAATATAGGGTTTCCAGGTACTGTTAACTTTATTGGTGAATTTTTAGTTCTTGTAGGTACTTTTAAATTAAATACTACAGTTGCTTTTTTATCTGCTACTGGAATGGTTTTAGGTGCAGTATATGTAATTTGATTATATAATAGATTAGTTTTTGGTCAAATTCGTTTTAATTATTTTAAAAAATTTTTAGATGTGAATAGACGTGAATTTAATTTATTATTGCCTTTAGTATTTTTAGTATTTTTTATGGGAATATATCCTATTGTATTTTTAGATTCTATAAATTTATCAATGAATAATTATATTTTATTATATTAAATTATAAATAATTTATGACTGAAGAGTTTTATAGTGAATTATATAATTTTGTTAGTGAATTAGATAAAGAAATTATTTTAAATTATTATTATAATATTCATTATAATTTGCATTGTGACGCTTATCTCTTTAGTTATATAACATTTAGTGAAAATGTTGTTTATAAACCACAATATAATTCAATTTCATCTATATATTTATATGAAAATCAACATAATAATTTAAATAATTATTACTTGAATAATTATAATTTTTTTAATTATTCACACGATTTCAATGATTATTGTCATGTATTTTCTCTAGGACATTACCATGATTATTTATTTAAAGGATTTAATTCTTCGAAAATTAAATGTCGTATTGATTTTATTGAACTTAGTTATGTGAGAAATTCGTTTTTTTATGAAGATATTTTTGCTTCATTGGAACATCGTATACATCCTTGACAAGTAATTTGAAAAAGAGGAGGTTTTTCTTTATTAGATGAACTTTATCATTATTATTTTGTAAATGTGTTAGAATATAGTACTTCAGATATTTTTTCTACACGAAATTTAGGCATTTTTTTTTATTTTCAAGAAAATACTGATAATTGAGAAATGGTAGCAGAAGCATATTTACCTATTTGAAATCGTTGAGATATTTATAGCATGTATGCAGAATTTTATCATGAATTTGGTGATTTAGTTTTATTAAATCCTTCAACAGCCACTTGACATTTAGTTAAAGTAAAAACTATAGCAGCTGAAGATATAATTTTTTATAATGATAGGGGAGATTGATATGTGCCGGAAGAAATACATTAATATATAATATCTATATAGAGGTGGCTGAGTGGTTTAAAGCGCTGATTTGCTAAATCAGTATACTTGTTTTTGAGTATCATGGGTTCGAATCCCATCTTCGAGAAAATAAGGATATGGTGGAATTGGTAGACACGTTGAGTTTAGGCCTCAGTGATTTTTTAATCATGAGGGTTCAAGTCCCTCTATCCTTATAATTCTATTTTTTTGAGTGGCTGAGCGGTTTAAAGCATTGATCTTGAAAATCAACATACTTATTTTTAGGTATCATGGGTTCGAATCCCATCTCAATCGGTTTATTTTTAGATTAAATGTATGATATATGTTTACGCATCAATCTAATTTTTTTATACATTTTAATGAATTGAAAGTTAGAACTTTTTATTTTTTAATTTCATTTATATCTACTTTTTTTATATCTTATTTATATAGAATTGAGATTTTTTATTCTATATCCAAATTATTCTTACAACATGAAAGAGGTTTTATTTACACAGGGGTACTAGATCCTTTTTTTGTTTATATACAATTATCTCTTTTTATCAGTTTCGTATTTACTTTTATTTTTTCTATCTATATATATGGTTTTTATTTTTTTAAAAGTTTTTATAATAGAATAGGTCGCTTTTTTTTTTTAATGATAATATCGTATTATAGTTGAGTAATTTTATTCTATTGAATCTGATATAACTTTATTTTTAGAATATTTTTTCATTTTTTTTTATCATATCAAAGATTAAATTTAAATGAAGTAATGATTGTTTCTTTAGAGGCAACTTTAGATAGATATTTATATTTATTTTTTTATTTTATTTTTATATATTTTATTATTATTTATATACCTTTTATTTTATTTTTTATTGTTATTTATTTTAATAATGAAAATAATCTTAAAAGTATTAAATTGAGAAAATATTTATATATATTTATTTTATTTATCTTTTTATTTATAGCACCCCCTGATTTATTGATGCAATTAATTTTTTTACCAATAATTATTCTTTTTTTTGAAATATTTATTTATTTAATTACGTTTTATTTTGTTTTATATAATAAATTAAGATAATTCGTTATTATTGGAATAGTTTAACTTGGTTAGAATGATGATCTCATAAGTCATAGGTGAGAGTTCAAATCTCTCTTCCTGCTATTTATTATTATACAAAAATTTATTCGCTTGGTGGAATTGGTAGACACGGTAGACTTAAAATTTACTCTATTCTTATAGGTATCGGTTCAAGTCCGATAGCGAACAATTTATTATTATTATTTTATAAAAAAATTATGAATTTAATCACAGTAAAATTAACTACATCTCAATTAGTTAATTCAGGTATATATATTGGTCATAATCGTTGAACATTTAATACAAAAATAAAACCATATTTAATGGGTTATAAACATTCATTTAATATAATAAATTTATATTATACTGGATTACAATTAAAAATTATTATTGCTTTTTTATTAAAATTAGTAATTTCAAGGCAAAATATTTTAATTGTTAATACAAATGATTATAAATTTGAACAATTTTTTGGAGGTTTAAGAAATATTTTTTGTTTTGATGATAAGTGAATAGGTGGTCTTTTGACAAATTTTAAAGTAATTAAACAAAGTGATAAATTAAAGTCTAAAAATTCTTTTGATTTAATGAATTTTATGCCATCAATTGTTATATTGTTTGATACTTCGTATTCTAAATGAGCTTTATTTGAAAGTAAAAATATGGGAATACCTATATCTGCGGTTTTAGATACTGATTCACCATTTGTGGATTTTGTAAATTATCCTATCATAGGTAATAATAAATCTTTTGAGTCTTTATATTTTTATTCTTGTTTTTTTCGTAACGCAATATATAAAGGTATAAAAAAAGAATGTTTAGATGTTTTGAAAATTAGTTAATTAATTATAAAATTATGTCTAAGAATACAAGAAAAGCTAATCAACATAGTTTAAAAGTAGTTCGTCGTTTTGAAGAAGATATTTGAGGTCGTTTAGCAATTTCGGATAAAGATTCAAAAGCTTTAGATTACATTTTTAATATTTATAAAAATGATTTTAGGTATCGTTCACTTATAGGGAATAAACGTTTTTTTTTAGTTTCTAAAAAAGCAAAATTTTTATATCAAGTATCTGCGAATGAGAAAGAATTTAAACGAAAGAAACGTACTATGAAAATAAAAAATTATTTAAATAGACAAAAATTTAGACGTTTTTACGGTAATATTAGTGAAAAATCTTTAAAGAAAGTTTTTAATCAATATTCATTAACTACAAATAAATTAGGTTCTTTTTTTTTTAATTTTTTAGAAGGTCGTTTGGATGTTGTTGTTTATAGATCGAATTTTGCTGATTCTATTTTTGCAGTAAGACAATTAATTAGTCATAAAAAAATTTTAGTAAATGGTAAAGTTGTTAATATACCTAGTTATAAACTAAATGTTGGGGATATAATTACTTTAGCGGATCCAGCATTATTATATCAATATATGAAAAATAAATTAGAGAAAAAAAAAGTTCTTGCAAATTATCCATCTTATTTAGAAGTTAATTATATGTTAGGGGCTATTATTTTTATAAGATTTCCTAAAAAAGAAGAGATACCTTATCCGTTTTTTTTAGATAGGTCTGAATTAATTCAAAGTTTTTCTAAATAAAAAAATTCTATTATATGATATCTATTCGATTAAAAAAAAATTCTTCTCAAAAAAATTTAACATTTTCTATTATTGTGATAGATTCTACAAAATCTTCTAAAAGCAGTAAATTTAAAGAAAAAATAGGTTTTTATCAACCTTTAGTGGATAATTGATCTAATAAGTATTTATTTATAGATATAGATAAATTATTATATTGATTAAATAGTGGTGCACAATTAAATAGTTCTTTATACGTTTTAATAAGGCCTTTATTATCCGAATTTGTAAAAAAAAAATCTATTTAATAATTTATGAAAATAAATCCTTTAATCTCAAAAATTGAACATTTTAATATTCAAGTAAATACAAAAAAAGATTTTCATAAAAATGTACGTAAAGGTGACTTAGTTTCTGTAATTTATTATGATTTAGAGAAAGAGCAAATTAGACTACAACAATTTATTGGTGTGTGTACTAAATTAAAATCTAAAGGTTTTAATACTAAGCTTTATT
>Ga0209692_10001605_pt1 | contig 29742 bp, 24 predicted proteins | sample tdDd472_FD_187129 | JGI IMG/M metagenome (GOLD analysis project Ga0209692, IMG submission 187129) | Marine sediment microbial communities from the Atlantic coast under amendment with organic carbon and nitrate - tdDd47.2 (SPAdes)... | ecosystem: Environmental > Aquatic > Marine > Coastal >... | reverse complement strand
TTGTAGGGCAGGTATAAATCTTCAAGTTTGTATTTGTCGAAGCAACTTTCGATCTGCTTTTTAAGCTTGTCAGTTAGTTTGTCCTGTTTTTCAATAGTTGTGAGGATTGTCTTCTTGCGGTCGGCAAGTTCTTTATAGTAGGTAAAGCGTTCTTCAATCTTCGCAAGGATAACCTCATCCAGGCCACCTGTATGTTCTTTTCGGTAGCGAGCGATAAATGGTATGGTATTGCCTTCATCGAATAAACTTTGAATGCTGAGAAGAAGACTTTCAGCAAGATCAAGCTCTTTTGCAACTAGAGAAATAATTTGCTCTGACATCTGTACTCCGTGCGAATATGTAGTTAAAAACGACAACCAAACTCCCTAAGGGGAGTGCAAGAATTACACGAAAATTACTCTTTCGTCAACGCAAAAAGCCAGCGATGATTTAAAAAACAACAACAAGCCTGATTTGTAAGAAAGCAGCAGTAGCTTGCTGATAAATATCGTCAGTTTAATGGTTGATGATTTGCTTTAGGCAGTATTTTAAACAGGCTTTTATATTTGGTCTTTTCCAGTGTTTTAGAGTTGTTGGAAAGATAGTTTTCAATGTGTTTGCTGTCTTCACAGGATGACTTGAAATAATAAAGGGGGCGACCATTGAGTTCGTTTATCAGGTGGCTACTCAGGTCTGAGCTGTCACGATTGGCAGTGAAGCGCACCATAGTGGCAAAGGTCGGATCGGTTAGGATAATTGCATTTGTTTCAAGCTCCTCGGAGGCCAGCTTTAGAATCTGTCCATCCTGAAACTTTTCGTTTGGCAAGTAGTCGGTGTGCATTTGTCCCAAATGACCGACAATATTGAGGACAAAACAAAGGGCAAAAATCTTGTATTGTTTTTTTAGCGGATAAGTTTGCAGAATCGGGTAGACCGCCAGTGAAAATGCAGCAAGGAAAAGATACATCGGCCCCAGATGATAGGTCTTTCCAAAGAAAGTGGCGTTAACCACGTCAAAGCTAGACAGGGCATAAATAAGAGAGATCCAGAGGTAAACAAATCCCGGTAGCAATACGTAGACACGGTGTATGCTGTCCATTTTGTGGTAACGAAGAATGGTCATCAGGGCAGCCAGCGAGAGGTATATGGGGATTGAAGCCGGTACCAGCAAGGGAGAAAGGATATTTATCAACCAGTTACCGAGAAAAATAAGCGACTGGTTCAAATAATTAATGTCGCTGTCAATATGGTAGTCCACAAAAACTATTTTGTAATACAGGATCATAGGGGCAAAAAGAAAACAGAACAGCGAGAAAAATAGTATTATTTTGGGAAGACCTATTCTTTTGAATATGCCGAGTATATTGCTTATGGGCCAACTGAAATTTAAAAGATAAAAACCCACAATACCAACGATTATAAACAGTCCCTCAGCTCTGGTATAGCAGGTGGTTATGGAAGTCAGACAGATAGCAAACATATTGGTGTAGGTTAGTTTTTTCCTCTTAATGGCAGAGGTTACAAAAATCGCCAGTAGAAGCAGTCCAACCAACAATGTTGGGTTGGTGGTGGCGGTTTTACTTAATGTGATATTAGTTGGCAGGGTCGCAAATAAAAAGGCAATTATAAAGCTGAAGCGCAGATTATGGTTAGGATGCAGAACCCGTGCGAAAATAAAGAATAGCGGAAAGAGCAGGGTGGTCATGCTGCAGTTGACAATAGCCGCAGCATTAGGGACACTTATTCCAGCCAGAGTAAAGAACCATGCATAGATATGAAACATCGGGCCGTAATCTAAAGTCGTGTACTGAATAGGCAGCCCGTTAACATCTACAATTCGGTACAGGAAAGTGCCGGTTTTGAACAGTTCGCGGATTACCCCAAGGTTTTCCCATTCGTCAGTCAAAACCAGATTTTCAAGGGGTAAAAGATACCATTTCGCGCTGTATAAAAGTACCGTGGTAATGGCAATGGCTAGAGAACACTTGTTTGTGCAGAAATGCTGGTATCTATCTATTTCCTGTAGAGACAATATCATAAAAATCAATGCTAAAATTACTGGTATCAACAGAAAGTAGTGAATTTCATTAAAGTAGAAGTTGTTTCGGGTGGAGAAAAACTTGAAACTTTCACTGTCGATCATGTTGGAAATTTGTTGTCCAACACTTGGTGGTTTGCTTTGAGGCTTGGGATTTGTAACTACTATTGCTTTGGGTTTCTTTAATTCTTTCCAGATTTTTTCAAGTTCCGGATTGTGTTTATTATGTTTCAGCCAGTTATAATATGCTCTATAGACAGATGAATTTTGCTTGCTGCATAGTAATATCTTCGATGTTTCAGCAAAGGTCTGACAGTGCATCTCTGGAGAGTCGTTTAATTTGCTGTGTATTGAAATGTTGTAGATGGAATTATTCTTGTGTATTGAAACCTGTATATTGGTACCTTTGATGCTAATGTCCCGAAGTTTGCCGTGTTGGTTTTGCCAGACTTTTGAAGGGGTTACAAACGACTGTATTGCCTGTTCCTGATTTGCCGGGATTACACTTTTTGCCGAAGCATAGGAGTAAGACAGTAGAAAACAGCAGCAGAGCAGCAGTATTCGTCCCCTGAACAGCGGAGATAACATCAGATTACCTAAATTACGTTAAAAGATTGCCCATCTATTAAGCGTATTCTACTGAGTTTTTCTCTTAATGCAACTATTTCTTTTTACGGAAAACTCTTCTTCGTGCCTGATATTTCTTTTTACGAGCTTCAATTGATTCGTCGTCCAGCATTTCTTCATTTTTACCACGTTTTCGGCTGAACATCTTGATTGGAACGCCTACAAACTTGAACTCTTCTCTTAGTTTGTTGACCAGAAAACGATGGTAGGAGAAGTGCAGACGATCCGGGTCGTTGACTGAGAGCATGAATGTGGGTGGCTCTGTATCTACCTGAGCCATATAATAGATCTTGAGAGTTTTACCTTTTCTGGTTGGTGGACGATTCGAGGCCATTGCTCTGTCCAGCCAGCGGTTTAACTCAGGAGTCTTGATTCTTTTCTTGCGCTCGTTGAAAATCAGATCAACCTTTTTCAGGATAGTTTCAACTCGCTGTCCACTTTGGGCAGAAATAAAAATAATTGGAGCGTAGGGGATAAATTTAAGCCGTTCGCGGATGCTTATGGCCATAGTTCCGGCAGTATCGGTATCTTTTTCAATCAGATCCCATTTGTTTACTATAACAATGCTGGCCAGTCCTTTATCGTGGGCGAAACCGGCAATTTTGGTGTCTTGCTCTGTAACACCTTCATCGGCATCAATCATTATCAGTGCCACATCGGCTCTGTCCATTGCCTTAAGTGACTTGACAATGGTGCGCTTTTCGATAACTTTGGAAACTTTCTTTTTTCGACGGATTCCAGCCGTGTCGATCAGCCTGTAGTGATTTTCTCCACGGACAATTTCGGAATCAATTGCATCTCTGGTGGTGCCTGGAATGTCTGTCACTGCATGCCTGTTATCTCCGGTTAACCTGTTTACCAGTGTGCTTTTACCCACATTGGGCTTGCCGATCACAGCAATTCTGCATTCGTTCTCAGGTCTTTTGGTGCCTATTTTAACGCTGGGATGGTTTTCTTCAACCTCGGTTAGAAGCTCACCAACATCCACGCCATGTTCTGCACTCAGGGGAAAGAGGTTCTCCACACCTAGAGAATAGAAATCTGCTACGTTATCGCGCTGTTTGGGGCCGTCACATTTGTTGACAATATAGTATACAGGCTTTTGTGTTTTTCTCAGGTTACCGACAATTTCTTCATCAGCCAGAACCAGACCTTCACGTCCATCAAACAGCGCAAAGATAATATCGGCCTCTTCAATTGCCAAAAGGCTTTGTTCGCGCATGGCTACAAGCAGGTTGTCACTGGTTTCTGGTTCGAATCCGCCTGTGTCTATGATGGTATATTCATAGCTGTAAAATTTGCCTTTACCATAATGACGGTCTACGGTTGCGCCGGGCTTATCGTCTACTATGGCCTGTTTACGACCAACCAGCCGGTTAAAAAGGGTGGATTTTCCTACATTGGGGCGACCCACCAGGGCGATTGTCAGATGTCTTGTAATTGGTTCCATCAATACCTGCTATTCGTATCCAAATTCGCTAAGGGCTCTGGAGTTGAGTGTCCAGTCTTTTTTCAATTTCACAAACAATTTCAAACCCACTGGCTGTTCGAAATATTTTTCCATTTCGATTCTGGCTTTTTCGCCAATCTGCTTTAGGGTTTGACCACGGTGACCGATTACGATCCCTTTTTGTGAATTGCGTTCGACATAAATATTTGCTTCTATATGAAAACGTTTGCCTTTGTCCATTTCCAGAAAACGTTCGATGCTGACTCCGATGGAGTAGGGCACTTCGTCTCGCAAATTGAGCAAAGTTTTTTCTCGTATCATCTCGGCGGCCAAGAAACGCATGGTTCTGTCTGTGATCATATCGCCGGGGTAGTATGGTGGGCCCTCTGGAATAAAGGGCATGGTGGTACTGATCAGTTCCTTTACTCCATCATTCTTTCTGGCAGATATAAGCAGGATATCGTCGAAATCGTGTGCATCTTTCATGCGCTCGATAAAGGGTAACAGTTCCTGTCTGTCAACCAGATCAACCTTGTTGATGATCAAAAAGCAAGGCTTTTTGTATTCACGAATAGTCTTTAAAATATGTTTGTTGCCTTCGCCAAGGTCTTTTCTATCAATAAATTTGGGGCCGACTTCAACCATGAAGTATACTATATCTGCATCACCAATGGAACGTATTGCTGTTTCCAGCATGTATTTGTTAAGACCTGCTTTGGCCTTGTGGATGCCAGGGGTGTCAAGGTAGACAATTTGTCCATCCTCGAAATGATGCACGCCAAGAATTCGATTGCGGGTTGTCTGGGGTTTGTGGGTTGTAATAGCAATTTTTTCGCCAATTATTGAATTGAGCAAAGTGGATTTTCCCACATTGGGTCTGCCGACTATTGCCACAAAGCCGGATCTGTATGTTTGTGTATCCTGATTGTCAGTCATCATTTTCCTTATCGAAGTTTGCCGACATATCTATTGTCAGCTTAGAAACGGACACGCTGTTTTACCACCATTTGTACTTATTGCAAGCCTAAAACACCATTGTTTTCAAGTTTTTGCATATTATTATACAAAAATTAGGGACTGTGTTATTTTATATTAAAAAAAAGGGTTGACAATTGGTTTTTTATTACTAGAATGACGTGTCAGTTTTGAAAATGACACATGATTCTAGCATACGTGAAACAAGGTAAAAAAAATGGATCCTGCGGAGAGAAAAAGGAATATCCTTACGGCGGCCAAGGTTGTATTTGCTGACAAAGGTTATCATGACGCTGGTGTTGCTGACATAATCGGCGAAGCTGGAATAGCCCGTGGCACTTTCTATCTCTACTTTAAAAGTAAGGCAGAAGTTTTTTCGGCCCTCGTTGAAAATATCATTCAGACAATAGTTGAACAGCTAGAGCCACCCAGTCTCGAAGACGAAAGTGCCATTCTTAATGTCTTCAAAATGAACATAGAAAAATTGAAACTGGTGTTTATGAATGACCCCGAGGCTGCTAAAGTTTTAATAAATGAAACATTTGCGCTGGATCGGGAAGCCCGAGAGCATTTCAGCCAGATGCGCTACAGGCTTATCATGTGGCTGGTTGATTTGGTAAAAGAAGCCCAGGAACGAGGCATTTTAAGACCATTAAATCCGGAAATCCTTGCTTTCGGTTTTATGGGAGTTATCAAGGAAGTGTTTGAAGGTTATCTGGTTTCAGGACATTTACAAACTGACCTCGACCAGATTGGCACTGAAATACTGGACCTCTATATGTTTGGTCTGGTAACACCTGAATTTCAGGGACAGGCCAGAGATAATCTGGAAAATATCAGTGATAAAGAAAAAACTGAAAACTAACATAAATTAAGATATGTACCCATGAACAAGAAGGTACAGGCAAGAGGAAAAACATTATGACCAATAATATATTCAAAGCATTGACCGTTTGTGTGATTTTTGTTGTTTTGTCTATTTCGGGCCAGATTCTGGCTCAGGAAAAGTCGGAGAACGCTGCTGAAACAAAGGCAAAACCGGCGAAGATTTCTGTCGAGGAAATCGTCAAAAAGATGGATGCAAAAATCAGTGGCTATGATGATCAGTACATGCGCATATCCATGAATATCTACGATGTTGACGGCAAAATGAAATCCTATGGCATGGAAATGTACCAGAAAGGTACTGAAAAACGTCTGGTCAAATTTACCTCTGGTGAAATGAAGGGTTTTGCCACACTGATCCTTGATCGTAACAATGTCTGGGCATATCTTCCGGCTTTCAAAAAAGTCCGCCGTGTTGCTGCCACCAACATGAAGCAGTCTCTTGCAGGTTCAGATTTCACAAACGATGATATGGCGGTTGGAAGTTGGGGTAATGACTGGGATATCACCATGGAAAAAGAAGATGAGAAATTCTACTATCTGAAAGCCTTCCCCAAAAAAGGCAAAAACATAACTTACGCCAGTGCCTTGCTGGTAGTCGAAAAAGGAACCTACTATCAGGATCACGTCGATTATTTCAATGAAGCCGGTGAAAAAGTGAAAGTATATTTCTTCAAGAATCTCACCGATTTTGGTCTGGATATCAAGAGGCACCAGATTGTAGGTATGCTTGATCCACGCACCGGTCACAGAACTGAATTGTTTGTTCATGAAATGAAAAACAACCAGGGTTTGAAAGACAAAATGTTTACCAAACGACACCTGCAATGGGGTCGATAATATATAATTAGAGTTTTCGATAAAATAAGATAAATACCTAATATTACGAGGAAATTATGCGACATTTACGATGGTGGCACGCTGGAAGTGTGTTCTTAATCTGCCTGCTGTGCATGGAAAGTATGGCCTTTGCTTCTGGCAAATGGACCGATATGATTGATTTTTCCGGTTATATTCAAAGTGACATTCGTTACATTATTGAAGACTGGAGAGGTGCCAAAAAAGGTGACGGTTACGAGTTTCAGAAAAATCAGAATGATGTTGTTTTAAGGCTTGAAATTTTTCCACATGATAATGTACAGGCTGTTATAGAGGCAGACCTTCGTTTCTACGGTTTCAACAGGGCCGACTCTCTTTATAATGTGAGCGACAGAGGCACCTCTGATCCTTTCAATCTTCAGCTTGACGAAGCCTATATTCATGTGCGTGAATTGTTTTGGGAATGGCTTGATCTTCGTGCCGGTAGAATGGTAGTCAACTGGGGAACGGTTGATCAGTTCAATCCTACCGATAACATCAGTGCCAGAGACTTTTCCGATCCTATCAATTTTAGTGCAAAAGTTCCAAATCAGATGATTGAGTTGACTGCTTATCCGACAGACTGGCTGACACTTTCACTAATTTGGGTGCCAACCTTCAGACCTGCACAATTGCCGGATTCTGCTCCACTGGGATTTGCCGATTTTGGATTTGACAAAAATGGTTGTTTTGCTACAGCTCCGGCACCTCCTTTAACCCAAAAGAATATGGACGACCTCTACAAGCTATTCGAAAGTGCCGGTGATCCGTGTAATCTGAATTTTGTTGAGCCGGGTATGCCCATCGTCACACCCGATTTTTCAATGAAGAATTCGCAGTTTGGTGCAAAAGCACAGTTCTTAATCAATGATTTTGAGTTTTCCTTCAGTTACTACTATGGAAGATTTTCTTTCCCGGTTGCCCTGACTGCTGCTGCGCTAATCGAAAATTCGCAGGTTGACCCCGCTGTGCTGGATATAAAATATATCGTTGAATTATATTATCCCAGAATGCAGGTCGCAGGTTTCGACTTCTCATACTCCGCCGAATGGCTGTTTGATATCGGTATCGTTGGTGAAATCGCAGTGATTTTCCCGGAACAGGTGGACTTTGGTTTAAAAGCCTATTGGTCTGGTGCTGAAGTTGCCAATATGGGAAACAACAATGTACCAAGTACTCCGTTTCCAAAAGCTACAGTTGGTATAGACTATACCTTTACCAGTTGGCTTTACATGAACGTTATGTATGTACGCGGTTTCTTCGACGAGTTCAACGATATTTACGGCGTACACAATTATATGGTAATGGCTGCCGAGTTGAAGTTTTTTGAAGATGAGTTGAAAGTACGAACTGCCGCTGCTTTGAATGTGGATGATACTTCCGCCAACATTAACGGTACAGTGACCTGGATCATTTATCCTTCTGTTGAAGTAATTGCAGATGTATTATGGTTCGTTGGTAATACCGAGGCTAAAGATCCGAAAGATTATGCCAGTAAAAGCAAGTTTGGTATGAGAGCAGTTGGTCGCAACGTGGTGTCTTTAAAAGGCAAGTTTAGCTGGTAAGAAGGAGAGATACTTAGATGAAACGAATATTTAGCCTGATGGCTTTAGTTATACTTGTAATGATGCTTAACTCATGTGGCTGGAAAATTGATGGAATGGATCGGCTGGATGAAGTTTATCCACCGGCGGTTGACGGCGATTGTGAAGGTGATTGTGGTGTTGACCCGGATGGTGACACTGATGTTACTGAAATCGAGTTGGAAGACGTTGAAGGCGATACCTTGGCCGGTGTCTGGGCCATGAAAATGTCATTAAATGGTACCATGAGTCCCATTGGTGTTCCTTGGAAAATTAACCTGACCAATCTCTTCATCGTGAATATTGATGAAGATGAAAGCCAGATGTCTCTGACTTTTTGCGATCAAATAACCAAGATTGATGGTTCTGGTGGCTTGGGCGAGACAGAAATACCGGCAGCACTTCAGACAACAATGGAGGATTATCCGATTGAGATTGCTTTACCGGGAGATCAGAGTGTTTCTGCAACAACTGTTGCCTGGACATGGGGAATCAATCTCGAAGATCCTCAAAATGACGACATTTCCGCAGTTACTGTCGATGACGAAAGAATATTTGATCAGGATAAAGACGGCAATCCTGGAGTCACTATGACTGTTAAAGCCCCTGGAGGCCAAAGATACATGGTTCGCCGAGCTGTCTGGAATCTTTCGGAAGGAACCTTATCAGACGATAAGCAACTGTTAGAGGGTACGCTTCAGTTTCAGGTTGACGAGATTGCCGTTGGAGCAACTTCCGACATGTTGATGACTGTCGCACCGATTACCTCTGACACTGAGGGAAATACCTATGCTTTGCGCAGAATAGCCGGTATTGAACTTGAAGACGGTGATGTGGATGGCGACGAAGAAGATGAAACATTGGTTGATGGTGATGACGATACAGAAGTAGCCGAAGATGCCGAAGAGGGCGAAAGCAAGTCTGTTCGCTTTAAAGACGGTTCCGCCATTACTTGTGATCAACTGAAAGCCCAGTATCAGCAATTGTTTACTAAATAATATATGTGAGTGGTAAAATGACTGAACAATTAACAAATTCTACAGGTAGCAATGGTGTTTTTTCTGCGGTAACCGCATGGACCAGAGGACACCGAAAAATTTCACTTGCAATTGCTGCGGTTCTTACATTGTTCAGTGTTATTGTTGCTCCGATGATCCCGTATATTTCAGATCCGACGGAATATTTCCCGGCGGATGATCCAGAAGTAAGTTTCTGGCTTGATATGACTCGCCGTTTCGGTGGCCTTGATATTTTAATGGTCGGACTGGAAGAGCAGGAAGATGTTTTAAGTTTTGATGGTTTGGTTGCTCTTACCAAGATTTCGGATTTGTTGAACGAGAAAAAAGCAGCCGGAATATTGTCCGCCAGAAGCCTTACCAACGTAAGCACCATGAGTCAGGGCGAAGACGAGACTATAAATGCCTCTTACCTGATTCCTTCTCTTCCCAGAAATCAGGAAGCCAAGGACGAGTTGGAGCAGATTATTCGCGACGATACTCAGGTTAAAGGGGCTTTGGTAAGTTCTGATCTTATGGGCTACATCCTTGTAATTCAGACCGACCCCAGAAAAGATCTCCGGGTAATTGCCGAGTTGGTGCAGGAGATAGTTGAAGGCAATAAAGGCACATTGAACGCATACTACTATGGTGCGCCATTTGTTGCTTCGCAAATTACCAACGGTGTTTATAAAAAACTGGTTTGGCTGGTGCCATTATTTGTCTGCTTCTTATTGCTGGTTTTGTTTGTTGTAATTCGCAGGCCCATTGTTATTGCTGCTGTTCTGGTATGCTCAGGAGCAACGTTGATCTGGTGGCTGGGGATGCTTTATCTTGCCGGAGTACCTCTTTCGCCGACAACGGCCAACGGTGCCCTGCTTATTTTGTCTATGGCAGCAGTTATTTTCGCCAGAGGTGCTGAAGGCTGGATCAGACAGATTCACTTTCCCTTCCCGGCGCGCTCGCTGTACTTCCTCTTGATTGCTGCGATTGCCCTCTATGTGTTGTCTTTTGCATCGTTACCTTTTTTGGCAAACTTTGGTGTTTCTGCTTCTCTTGGTGCCCTGGCGGTTGCCCTGTTTGGGCCTCTGGCTTTTGGGCCGTTAATGAGCCTGATAAAACCTGATGCTGCCATTGACAATGGTGAGTGCAGCAAAATGCCGATCAACAAAAAACTGGGTCTTGCTTTGGCTTTGATCTCTATTGTTCTTGGTTTGGTTGCAACATCTAATATGAGGTTTTATATCAACCTTTCCGAACTTTTCAGCGAGGAAAACGAAGTAGGTCAATCCATTGCCTTTTTCAACAGACGTTTTGGCGGTTCCGAGTTTATGCAGGTTCATTTAAAAGCAGACTTGAAAGATCCGGCAGTTTTGGCAAGAGTGGGAGCGATAGCGGATCTGCTTGAGGGTGAGAAAGAATTTCCCGATGTCAGAGCCATTTCTCAGGTTGTGACATTTCTTTCTAAAAATTTCAGTGGAATTCATCGCATTCCCGATTCTCGCGATGGTCTTAAAAACCTGCTTTTCTTCCTCGAAGGTAGCGAAGATATCCGCCCGATGGTTTCAAAAAGCTGGGACGAAGCAATGATCACCGTTCGTGTTCCTGGTGGGCCTTACAAGGCAGAAGAATGGACAAAGTTGGTGCAAAAGGCACTCGATAACTCCAAACTGGAAATAAATGAGTTAACCAAGCATCGGTTGCAGGCTTTGGCAAATAGATACGATGTTAAAGGCTTTACTTTTGACAAAGCTGAAAAAATAATTGCTTTGGCAGATTTTAAAGATTCAGCAACCAACAGAACTGTTCTGGAAAGCCAGATTGGTAAACTGAAGGAATATATGTTTTCCGGGGACTCCCCTTTCGAACCCAGTGATGGTGACTGGAGCACATTGTCTGAAGTTCTGCAAACCAGTGATGGAGATTTAGACAAAAATTTAACTTCCACTATTATTGCTCTGGAAAATTATAAAAAGCTTGAATATCCTGATGAAGTGGCTGCCGAATTGGCTGATATGCTTAAAGTAAGGCGCAATCATTTATTGCTAGAAGCCAGAAGCGCTCTGCTTACAAAAAAGATGCTTGTAAGTATGGATCAGCAGGATATTCCTGATGTGTTTAGAACAAAGGCTCAAGGCATCTTTGCAGATCTCGTCGCCAAAAGAGAGTTTGCCAAAGATGAGATGAAATTTACTATAAGCGGTTTACCTGCCATCATAGGCAAAGTTGAAACACAGCTTATAGAAGGAACATGGCACGGTGCATTGATCTTGTGGTTTGTATTGGCTATTCTCGTAGCCATCGTTGTCAGAGATGTTCCTGTTGCATTAAGAGCGGCTTTAGAAGCCCTTGTTGCAACATTGCTTACTTTCTTTTTCGGTTGGACACTCGGCGTGCAAGTCGATTCTGCATCAGCAAATTTATATTTACTCCCTCCGCTGATCACGTATTTTCTCTCTCCATGGTTATCTGCCGCTGCCCGTTATGGGAAACCAAAACTGGCAAAATTTTCGAAAACCTTCGCCATATCGCTTGCCGCTGGTTGTCTGACTTTAACTATGACTGGAGTCTTGCCAGTTGTAAGACTTGGTGCCGTAATTGCTATCTGCATGATAGTTTCCGTAATTGTGGTATCCGTTTCACAGCGGATTCCTGTTAAAAATGCCTGAAATGCAATTAGCAGTTTGCCTTTTTGAGCTATTTTATTCATAATGAGACCGCTTGTTTGTATCGTGCTGAAAAGAGGTTTTTATTATGAGTAAGTATTCACAATGGGTTCTAGTGGTTTTGCTGCTGGCCCTGACAATTTGTTCCTGTTCCAATGAAGAAAATATTATTGACGGGGACATGGATAGCGATAGTGAAATAGAAACATTGCCTGACGGGGATATCGAAGAGGAAGCCACTCCGGGTTGCGAGGAAAAAGGCTGTCAGGATGGATTGTATTGCGATCTTGATGATGGTGTGTGCAAGGTTTGTGTGGAAAACTCTGATTGTGGTTTACCCGACGTTGTAACTGGTGTTTATCCAGTTTGCAGAAATTCAAAATGTGCCGATGTTGTCTGCCCGGCTGTGGTCGACGTTCCCGTGCCGGATGATGGATTTAATTTGCCCCTAGAACCCTTGCAGCCTGTATTTGTTGAAAAATTTATGATAGTCGATAACACCAAGGTTTTCCCGATTGGCTTTCAGGGTTTACATACGGACTTATATGGAGAGGCCAAAACCGCCGGGGCAAACTTGCTGGTGAGTACAAGAAAGTGTTGCAAAGATGCACTGGATCTTCAGTATCAAATTGAAAACGTACTTTACAAAGCAAAACATCTAAATATGTTTGCTGCTATTTTCGCCATTTGGCCCTATGCCGATTATGAAATTACTCAACAGACCATTGATGCCATGACTGACCGGGGTAATCTGGAATCGACCCTGTTCTGGATAGCCTCTGACAGAGCTATTGCAAATAGTATGATTGATGATGTAGAACCGATTGCCACTGAAATTCTTGACTATTCCAGCAAGAAGCCGATAGCTATTTTTGAGGACACAGGCTACGCCACAGGAAACTATCCCGATACTATCGGGATTCATATTGTCGACCTGGATGTTGCTAGTGGTGAGGCGGGTAAAGAGATAGAGCGGGTTCAAACAAATTTACAGGAAAAACCTGTCTGGGCCAGGATAAAAATTGCTGATTATTCCGAGGCCAAACTGAAAGCTGTTGCGGTTCACGCAATTGCATATGGTGCAAAAGGGATAATTATCGAAATAGCAGATGAAGACAATAACAAGCCTGATGGCTGGGAGAAGGCCAAAACTGTCTCCAGGTATTTACGGGATAGAACTAACATCTGGCTGGAATCCGCTGATGATAATCTGGTTCAGGAGTTAAACACGGATAAGAGTAAATCTTTTACCGTTAATATGGATGGTAAAGGCGCAATTTCTTATCTGGTTAATCCATCTGACGAGAAGCAGACCATAACACTTAAATTTACCAGTTTGCAACTTCCATTCTGTATGGGCTTTGAAGGTGAAAATGCCTATCTGCAGATTACCAGCAAGGATGAATTGGAAATAAAACTTAATCCCAATGAAATCAAGGCTCTTCATACATCTGAGGCAGCCTATACTGGTGACTAATGCTGTAGATTGATAAAATCCTAACAAGATCCTGACAGAATTTTAACAATTGCTTAGAATTTCCTTGTAAATATAGACAAATGTAGGGTAGGGTGCCAACGTTTTATGTGATATATTGTATCGTATTAGGATGGTTGTAACATGATTGAAAAACTTGTACGAAAATTTTTGTATTATCCGCTGGTCTTACGTAAAGAGGAACCCATTCCACCATATGCTTCTGGTGCAGAAGAAGTCTGGATTAAATCTGCTGATGGCAACGATATTCACGGCTTGCATTGGAAAGCTAAAGAAGATCGACCAACGCTATTGTATTTGCACGGTAACGCTCAATCTGTTTATGAGTGGGCCTTGGTGCGGGAAGAGCTTTTAGCCCTGGATTGCGGTATGCTGCTGATTGACTACCCCGGCTACGGTAAAAGCAGTGGCACGCCAACAGAGTCTTCCTTATATGCTGCTGGGCATGCTGCTCTTGAATGGTTGACAGGGGCACAGAATATTGCAGAGAAAGAAATACTGGTTTTGGGTAAATCTCTCGGGGGTGGTGTTACTTGTGAGATTTTGCAGGGTAAGACGATTAAAGGTGTTATTCTTGAATCTACTTTCAGCTCCATTCCGGCAGTTGCCTCAAAGCTGATTCCCGAGCCTATTGAGGGTATGATTTTCAAGACTGAACGATATGATTCTGTTCTTAAGGTTCCCAAAATCAATTCACCGATACTTATTGTTCATGGCACAGCCGATGAGCTTATTCCTTTTGCAGAAGCTGAAAAATTGTATGATGCAGCCAGTGAACCGAAAAAAATTTACTCGGTACAAGGTGGTCACCACAACGATGTTTCCATGGTTGCAGGAGCCGAGTACGGCCTGAAATTGCGTCAGTGGCTGGATGGGTTGGTATAGAAGCATTTAAGCGACATGTTCCAACCCGGAGACCTCCCCCTCGTGCCTTTTGGCACGATCCCCCTCCCTAAAGGGCGTGGGAAATTTGGTGCAAGCCGGGCAGATAGGTAACAGAACAGACCGGGCAGATAGGTGACAATATACTAATCGGCAAGGATGATATTCACACTGCTCTAAAGGTACTACTCACAAATTTCGTCAACCAGACCTGTCAGCAGGGCTTCGCACTGGCCAGACATACCAAGAGCAGCAGAAGCAATGCGTTTCATAGTTTCATTAGCTTTAATATTATCAAGTCGGCTTTTGTCCTGTTTCATGATTGAGGTTAAACCCCAGTACATCGAACCAGCTTCATCCAATTCTTCAGCAGATTTGAATTTACCAGTAGCAATACCACAGAACAGTGGACCAAATTCATTCTCTTCGCTACCAAGTCCTTCGCAGGCCGAAGAATCACCAGACTCCATAATTTTGAAAAACTTAATCACGTAGTCTTTTATTTCCTTGGGATATTCAAGTGCTGTAACCTGGAACTTGGCCAAGTCCTGATTTGCCATATACTTCATTATTATGGGCATGATATTCATGAAACCATATCTGCAATCTACTTCAATTCTGACAATATCTTCAGCTCTGGAGCAATATTCAAATGATCTCATTTCTACTGCTTTACATGAAAAATACTTGTCCAATGCTTCAATAGTATTTTTCGAGCTGTCGCTATCATCCATGTAAGATGCAGCTTTCTGAACGTCTTGCCTGGTTAATTTATTGATATCTTTATTGAAAATATACGTAACCATTTCCTTGCAGGTTTTGAACGGACTTTTGGACCTTAAAACAAGTGGCTTCGGTTCGGCCTGTTCCTCTATTTCCTCCTTGTCCTGCTTGTTTTTGTTCTTGGATGCTTCAACACTTGTATCCGGTTGCTCATATACCGGAGGTTTTGGTTGCTTATTAATTTCAACTTGCGTGACAGAGGAATCCTCTTTATCGTTCCATAAAACTCTCACTCCAATATCTATGATCACAAATAGAATGATAATTACAACGCCGATCCAGATTTTCTTCATATTTCAAACCTCTAGTAGATTTTTTTCTAATATCTAATACATTTAAAATATCTATCAAAGCAGGAATTTTGTCAATGAATTAAGTTTCTTAAACTGCTGTATGACCACTGATAATTCATATAATTCCACCATAACCGTTATTAACTCACAGAAATTCAACTTTATTCCGTCAGTTCGCAATACCTGCGGTAATTTGCCATTTTTTATAACAATTTATTATAAAGACTATTAAATTTATATGATTTTCCCTTGCATTCACTATTTATCAGCGTTATTCTTCATTCGCAACTTGCTATATTTTGTTCTTATTTTGTTCATTATTGCATTTAATAATTTAACCAACACCGAGATGGAATGAATATAAATCTGAAACCGGTAGTACTCTTCATTGGGAACTATGGCAGTGGAAAAACCGAAGTATCGGTCAACTTTGCTGTAAATCGCATATCAACAGGATCAGTCGTCCAGATTGCAGATCTGGATCTTGTCAACCCATACTTTCGCAGTCGTGAAGTACGCGAATTAATGGAAGAAAAAGGTATAGAAGTTATTATTCCCGAAAGCGGATACCTAAACGCAGACCTCCCCATACTTGTGCCTGAGGTGCAGGGATCTATTGCACAGCCTAAAGGGATTACTATTCTGGATGTGGGTGGGGATAATGTTGGGGCAACCGTACTTGGCAGCCTTAAATCTGTCTTGGAAAATTCCAGCTTCGATATGCTGCAAGTTGTCAACGCCATGCGACCCTTCACCGAAACTGTGGAAGGCTGTACGAATATTACAAAGGAAATAGAACAAGCTGCAAGAGCCAAAGTGACTGGAATTGTTGGCAATACACATCTGATGGAACACACAACAACAGAGACGATTTACGAAGGTTATGAGTATTCTGTGGAAGTTGCGGAAAAACTCAAAGTACCTTTGGTATTTATAACTTGCGAAACACGTATACTGCCGGAACTCGATACAAGTAGGATCAAGTGTCCGGTTTTACCTCTAACGCGTCAGCTTTTGCCCCCTTGGCAGCGAAAGCAGAAACTTGGTAGTCAGAATTTCCTACTGTCATAATTGGTAGCGCGAACGAATACGAGGAGAAAAACATGTCCAGAGTTATCATTGACCGAGACAGATGCAAAGGATGTGGCCATTGTGTCGAAGCATGTCCGAAGGATGTACTTGCATTATCCAAAGAGATAAACACGAAGGGCTATTTCCCATCTGAAGCAGTGAACCCGGAAAACTGCATTGGTTGCAAAATGTGTGCGACTGTCTGCCCGGACGTTGCAATAGAAGTTTACAAAACCAAAAAAGGCGAAGACGAAGAAAAACTTGTTTTCACCCGCCCGGAATCTACCACAGAGGCTCATACGCACTACTGTCCCGGATGTACACATGGTGTCATTCACCGGCTGGTAGCAGAAACTCTTGATGAGCTTGGAATAAGAGAAAAAACAGTAGGAGTCGCACCTGTTGGTTGTTCTGTTCTCGCTTACAACTATTTCAACTGCGATTTCCAGGAAGCTGCCCACGGCAGAGCCCCGGCTTTTGCAACAGGTATAAAAAGAGTGCGCCCGGATCTGATGGTCTTTACCTATCAGGGTGACGGAGATCTGGCTTCTATCGGTGGAAACGAAATTCTGCACGCTGCAAACCGTGGCGAAAAATTCACCACCATCTTTGTCAATAACGCTGTTTACGGAATGACAGGCGGGCAGATGGCTCCGACCACCATGCCCGGTCAGTTCACCACAACATCACCAAACGGTAGAAACGTTGATGAAGTGGGCTATCCCTTAAGAGTGTCAGAACTGCTGGCTACCATGAAAACACCGGGTTACATAGAGCGTGTTTCTGTGGATAGTGGCCCAAGCATTTTAAAAGCTAAAAAAGCCATTAAAAAGGCTTTCACATACCAAAAAGAAAACAAATGTTTCTCGCTGGTAGAGGTTTTATCCATCTGCCCCACCAACTGGGGAAAAACCACACAGGAATCTACCCAGTGGTTAAGAGATGTGATGATTCCATATTACCCACTGGGTGTTTTAAAAACTCCCGAAGATTCCGAAGAAGCATAGGAGGGTCAAATGCAATCTGAAGTTATGTTCGCAGGATTTGGTGGTCAAGGCATAATGATGATAGGCAAATTGTTGGCCTATGCTGCTCTTGAAGAAGGTAAAGAAGTCGCATGGATTCCTTCCTACGGCCCTGAAATGCGTGGTGGAACGGCATACTGCATGGTAGTTTTCTCCGATCGTCCGGTAGCCTCACCTGTTATCAGCAACCCTTCGCATCTGGTGGTAATGAACAGACCATCATTGGAAAAATTCGCACCTGTTATCAAGCCTGATGGAATTTGCATGGTCAACAGCTCGCTGATCCCCATTGAAACCGACAGAGGTGACATCGACGAACTTCGTGTTCCCTGCAATGACATTGCCCTGGAACTCGGGAATGTTAAATGTGCCAACATTGTTGCTTTGGGTGCCTTTGGAGCAAGAAGTAAGCTGGTAGATATGGATATTCTCCAGAAAGCAGTTGAAAAGCAGTTTTCTGCCAAACCCAAACTGGTGCCAATGAATATCAAAGCATTCAGAACGGGCGCAGAAAAAGCTCTTGAAGGCATGTAGTTTTTCGGATGAAACATTACCCTGTGTACCTGAATTATACCCAACTGCCCGATTAAATTCGGCAGGATGTGGAGGACAAATAAATGGCAAAGAAATTAATGAAAGGTGCTGAAGCGATTGGCGAAGCCGCGATTTGGGCCGGTTGTAAAGGTTACTTCTGTTATCCCATTACACCGCAAACCGAGGTTGCAGAATATCTGGCAAAAAGAATGCCCGAATCTGGTGGTGTATTTTTGCAGGCCGAAAGTGAACTGGCAGCAGCCAATATGATTTTTGGTGCAGCAGCAACCGGAACCAGAGTTTTCACCTCGTCATCGTCACCCGGCATCAGTTTGATGTCCGAGGCTATCTCATACATAGCAGCAGCAGAGTTACCCACTGTTTTTGTAAACATCATGCGTTCAGGCCCTGGCCTCGGTGGAATTCTACCTGCACAGTCTGATTATTTCCAGTCTACCAAAGGTGGTGGACATGGTGATTATCATCTGGTGGTTCTGGCTCCTGCAACCATTCAGGAAGCTGTCGACATGATGATGAACGCATTTGATATTGCAGATACCTACCGCACCCCGGTTATGGTTGTTGGTGATGGTCTCATTGGTCAGATGATGGAACCTGTTGAGTTTCCCGATGACTATACTCCGGTTAAAGCCGATAACTCAAGCTGGGCCACCACAGGCTGTAAAGATCGCGATCCTCATCTTGTTAAAACATTATATCTGGACCCCCAGCTTTGTGACGATTTCAATCATAAGCTTGCCAGAAAATATGATGAGATAAAAGAAAAAGAGTGTCGCTGGGAAGACTACAACCTTGAAGACGACTACGAAGTTTTACTTGTCAGTTACGGTACCATGAGCCGCATTTGCAAAACTGTCATCGAAGATCTGGAAGCCGAAGGTATCAAAGTTGGTCTGGTACGCCCATTGACTCTCTTCCCCTTTCCATTCGATGCCATCGAAAAAGCATCACAGAAAGACAGCGTAAAAGCTGTTATCAGCGTAGAGATGAGCATGGGTCAGATGGTTGAAGATGTAGAGCGGGCAGTCAAGTATAAAAAGCCTGTTTCCCATTACGGCAGAGCCGGCGGAATTATTCCCACCCCCGATGAAGTTGCCAAGGTAATCAAGGAAACATTGAAAAAGAACAAATAGTTCTTTTAAGATTTAAAAGTAATAGGTAATATTAAGGCCACCATTTAAAGGTGGCTTTTTTATTTGTAAAAAACATGCTATAACTTAACCTTGGAGTTGCATGGATAAATCTAAAGCCACAAAAGGGAGGGAAACATGTCGCATTACAGAAGCTATAAGAACATCGACTACAGCTTGTCACTAGTCATTCTTTTACTGACATTCTTTTTAATTTGTTCCTGTACTGATGACAACGAGAGCATCAACGATGGCGATGTCGATATTGATGTCGAGTCTGCCGAAATAGATGCGGATATGGATCAGGATGCGGATGAGCAGGAAACAACTGACATTGTCGATACCTCCAGAGGCTGGATGGAACTGGTGGATCAAGACACCCCAGACCCTGAGATGACCAATATATCAGTAACCTCAGAGTGGGAAGCCTTTGTACCAGTTGACAGTTACGAGGGACAACCAGGTTACGAAAATGCGGAGTGTTATTTACAGCGTTTCAGTAGAATCGCTTATGTCACAATTGATGGAATTGTAAGAGATTACGGCAACCCCGAGTTTGCAAATGATCACAAAACGGTTTATCAGTTGACTATTCACGATACTCTCTCAGGTGGAGAATTACCGCAGACCTTATTTGCTTCTACTGCTACTGGTTGTTATTTCTGTAATGATGGCAGCAAAAACAAGTCATATCCTAATGCTCAAAGAACCAGAGGCGAATCCGGTATTGCCCTACTGAGTTCTTATGGCAGGGATCCAATTCGCGGACTTGCCCTAAGTGGAGATGCAGAAGCCATGCGTTATATTCCTGCCAGAGTGATGAAGTTTGGAGTCTTCTTCCCCGAAAAGGCAGACGGCTCCTTTGACACTTCGAAAGAAAGTATCTTCTTTAAAGAAACCATCGGGGATTCTATCACTCGTGAAGAGCTGGAACAGAAGATAGCTGCTTTTGGAACTGTTGATGAATGTTCAGGCAGTGTCTCAGTCTGTATGGAATGTGGTACTGCTCAGGCATGCATGGGTAAAGGTGTTTCAGTACCTTGCGTATGTACAAACGAGCTTAAAGGTTGCGAAGAGTTGAAAACAGAGGAAGCCGGGTACTCCAGACTTTATCGACCTTGAATAAGCATTTTTAAAAAAATTAAAAAAGATAATAGATGAGCAACTATTTAAAAAATATGATAAAAGTTTTTACAAGGCTACTCCTTTGCGTGTTGCCATAAAAGCGTTTCGTGAGAAGGGGCTGAAAGAAGCCTTGAAACTAAAAAAGAAAATGAAGAATAAAACCAAATAGCTGAAACAGAGGTACTAAAATGGAACTTTGCTGGTACGGAAACGCAACAATAAATATTTCTACCGCTAAAACTTCTTTTATAACCGATCCATTTATTACCAGAAACCCGGACTTGCCTCCCTTGCGGGTGGAGGATGTCAAAAAGGCGAAGCACATACTTGTGGGTCACGGACATTTTGATCACATTGCCGACATACCCGATTTCGTGAAACAGGTTCCGATACCGATTTATACTACCGAGCGCGTGGGAAATATGCTGATAAATAATTGGGGCGTAGACAAAGATCTTATTCGTGCGGTCAAACCAGGCGACAGCTTTGAGGTTGAAGATGCCAAGCTTACAGTCTATTCCGCCAAGCATGTCAAGTTTGATCTTCCGCTGATCGCCTCTACCGCTGCAACAATTTTAAAGCCACCATATAAAGATAAATTTAAAATGCTGAAGAAAAATCTTATGGATCATAAGAAATGTCCCATGTGCGATTGCATCGCCTGGCAGATTGAATACGACAATAAAAAGCTTTTACATTTCAGCAGCCTGGCACTGGAAAAGAACGAGAATTACCCAACGGACAGCGATATGCTTTGTCTGCCGTTTCAGGGACACAGTCGGCTTGACAAAATCGGTGAGGGTGTAGTCCAGCAGATACCCACAAAATCAGTTTTCATTCACCACTACGACAACGCCTTCCCGCCAATCAGCAGACACGTAGATACCCAGCCGTTTTCGGATTTAATGAAAACAACGCACCCCGAAGTAAAAATTATTCTGCCGAAATATCGTCAGGTGGTTGAGTTGTAAGGGGTTGGTGAAACGAGGATCGATGGTTCATATATTACCAGTCTTATAGAATGTTAACTTGTCACCCATCTCCTCCTGTTGTTTCGGGTAAGAAAATTGAGCGAACTACAACCAGTCTGGTCTCTTCCAATTTGAACTCATCTTAATAGCGTTTTCTTGATGACACGGTGACACTTCTCTAGCGTAATAAGGATTGAGTTTGCTGACAAAGTGGTGTTGTTTGAACAAAGCAAACATCAACATGCGTCATGCCTGCGAAAGCAGGTATCCAGAATTTGGAATCAATGGCATTGGTTTGTCGGAGTTTTTGCTTTTTTTATTTGTACATGAAAACATATTTTTAATTATTTCAGTGATATAGCCATGTGGATTCCCGCTTTCGCGGGAATGACGAAAAGACTAAAATGAATACATTATAAAACATGCAAAAAAGATTGTACAGCAGTGGCTTTTGAATAATATTAAGAGGTTTTACTTTGTCAACAGTCTGGATTGTATTTATTTCCTCCCAATGTGTCCACTACTCCTCGGGCACGTCTGCTAGATAAGTAAAGTTCAGGGGTTAGTGTTCGTCAGGATGTACGAGATCAAATCTTGTCTCAGGAACCATACAACAGGATCGGCTTGATACGATTGATAATCGCTTTGCCAATTTTTACGGACCACCTCTAACGCATCTCACATCAAACCTGTTTGGCTTATTGCCTAAGCCAATGCCTCCTTTGACAAATGTGACAACCCATGCGTGCATGCTGTCATCAGCACGCGAGGTGGAGGACCAAAAAGTTTCTTTGCTTGCATTAGGAAAGTCAGTGGATGGGTCGTGTTTGCCATAATTGACTAAACTGACTAATTCTTTAATGTTTGGCAGTCGCCAGTCTTCAAAGCCACCCACACTTGAATTCTCGCAATCTTTCAATGCCACCTTCCAGGTTTTAGAAGAAGTGCTTTGTTTGTCCCACACCAAGCCTGTTACAAAATCAGTAACAGTGGTTTCATCTTCCGAGATAATAAAACGGTTAAATTCTGTATCGGTTTTTGTGGTGTCAGGGCTGTTCTTACGTACGCAGAAGAAGCTTTTTAATTCAGTTTTGTCATAAAAATGAGTTGAGCCATAACCGATATTCATTGACCAAGCTATGCTGGAGTTACTTGCATCAGTTGTTCCACTCCATAATCTTTCGATGGTAAGTTCTGGAAAAACTTTTCCATCCAAACATGGGCCGGTGTTTTCATTGTTCATAATGCCATATAATTCGTGTAAGGTCGGCATTCTCCAATCATCATGCTCAGCATATTCCAAATTTTCACAATGAGTAATGGCCTCCTGCCAGCCCGTACTATCCTTATAAATTCTTTGCCATGTCAATCCTGTTAGTAAATCTTTTATAACTTCATTGTTAGATGCACTGGGAAGCTCCGAACACGGTCTTATTGTGCCACTTGAATCGTAACAGACAAAAGTCCTCTCATTTTGCTCATATTGTGCATCCTGACCACAATAATCTGTTGAGCCACAAGTTGCTGATGATGCTTCTCCCACGCAATTAGTCAAAGCGTCGTCGTAGTCATGACAACTTTCCTGGTTGGTCGGAGTTACAAGGGTACAGATATTGAAGGTGCAAAAATCCTCCGGATAGGATGTGCCATCCCATGCACAATCAGGGAAGCCGATATAATTTTCAAGACATGCAGAACAATCAATATTCATGAACTCATTGTTACAGGAACAGCTTCCATCACCGTTACAGCTTCCATTCTCTCCCCCGCAGGAGTAAGTCTTTCCGCTACAGTTTCCAGTAGCGTCACATTTATCGTTGAAGGTACAGAGGCTATCATCAGTGCAGGCTGTTCCTGCTTCTTCAAAAAAACCTCTTTCTGTGCAGCACTCTTCTTCGGGTGTACATTCCAGATGTTCGGAGTTTTCATCTATATCGTTGTCGCCATCTGTAGAAGTTTCCAGCTCATCATCAAGTTCACTATACTCCTCAACTTCGTTTTCAGCCACATCACCGTCAGGTTTAGGATAATCCCAGTCTGAAGCCTCAGACGAGTCTCCATCCGAAAGGTCTGATTTATCTTCATCATTCTCTAAAATATCAAGATCAAATTCATCCTGTTCTGAGTCTGCAATATCTGCATCGCCATTTATTTCCACATTTCCCGATGAACATGAACAGACGATTGGAATACAAAGACACAGAAACAACATGTATTTATAAAAATTACAACACACTGTAATTCTCCTTTTACACTACCAATTGAATTATTGTTACTTCATTAATTTGTGCAATAGCACTCACATTGGCTCATACTACACCATAAGTAATACAAGTATGTCAAGACGTAAATTTTGGTGTGTAATGTATCTTTACCGTAAGGCAAAGGTTGCAATATGGATGGTGAAGGATCTATGGATGAAATATAAATTAGCGGACTTGACAATCTTTATTCAAAGATGCCAAGTATTAGAAATACCACTCATGGAAAAGCAGGATAGGTGAGCATGTTCATGCGCGATGGTATCGTATGTCCAAACAGCGTATAGAGAACGTTGCATACGTCTATCACGATGAATACGAACAAGGCCGTGTTAGTCGTGATGGATATAAAAACTGTCGGGTAAATTTGATTTAACTAGCGAAGTTCTTGGGAGGTGATGTGTTAGGTCTTACACGATTGACGGATAATAAATGGAAGGTGTTTCTCTGCGATCCAGAGTTTGGTAACATCTTTATTGATAACTAGCTGTTACCCATGTGTTGTACTTGATAAGAAAAAAAGTCCCCCCCTTCATCCCCCCATTTTTTAACTATAGACAGACAAATTGCATGCCCGTTATCGTATATATAACCAGATAGACTTCTTTGATTGTTCATGTTTCTGCTGAGATCAAACAGTAAACAACCAGTCGTCAAGCAACTGAAACGACACTGGAGATAGAATTGTAAACAGTCGTCAGCTACATAAATATTTCTATTTCAAGACACCTGAATACACTATCATTTCTATTTACAAAATTCAAGTATTATTTTAATAATTATAAGTCAACGAAATTACACTGAAAAAATCATGTTATCTCTATTTGTAAAATCCTATACAATGCTTCTTGTTAATTGTTGACTTCCTTGTTATGTTCAGGTTACATTGATGTTTGGTCAATACTTTGTAAAAAATAATGGTAAATATAAAAAATTACAATTCAATAGATACTTATTTTGCAGCAATAGCCAACCAATTGGATCTAAAACGGATAGCAAAAGTCATTGGGTGTTCATACCAGAAAGTTCATTTTGCAACCCGCAGCAAATTTCATTGGGTTTATGCTGATGTCAGAAAATGGTGCAAAGCTCTTGGTTTAAACAGATCTGATGGATACTACTTTGAATTACTTGCATTAATTGCATCATATGCTGCCTCTTCAGAGTCAAATAGACAAAAAATGCTAGATAGAATTCTTGTTCTGGCTGATCGTCTGGAAGCAACATTCAATCCCAAACAAAAAATTTCCAACAGCCTGATTTACTGGGTAGACCCATTTCTGTCCATTTTGCGCAATCTGACGGATCTTGATGAATTCCCCAATGATGAATCGGAAATCTCCCAATGGGTAAGTGACAAACTTGTTCTGGTCGGAGCGTTGAAAAGAATCCCTAAAAAGAAACTTCCACTAAGAATTGAACGCAGTTGGAATTGGCTTAAAGAAATAAAAGCCGTAGACTTCTTTGAAGAGTTTGACAGATGGGAGAAAACCTCTCCAATGGTAATTGCTAAAGGCAAACTAAGAAACAACCTGACGAACATTCAATCAACCTTGACAATAATTGAACACATGGATGCCCTGGCAAATTTCACTTATCAACTTGGCTCACAAAAAATGGTAGGCAATGTACTTTCAACCTTCTCACTATCCAAAGAGCATCTGGAAATTTTAAATGATTTAATCAGAAATTTTGTTACAGAAACAACCAGAAATCTGAATTTTGCCTGCAACTCGGATTTTCTGGAAGAACTGCGTGAATTCGATACAGACTATTATGATGAAGTTATTGCGTTCAAGCAACGACTGGAAGAGAAAAGCATAAACATAATACCAACGGACAGCTCTGCACCTCATACTCTGGTGCAACTTTTAGTAGCAGCAAGGGAATTGATAAAATGAGGTTCTTGATCACATTTATTATAATGAACTTATTACTTTCTTCATGCGGTACGGACATCTTTACTTCACCTGATGGCGATATAAGCCCTGATGGTGACAGCAGTACAGATGGAGATACAAACAATGATGGTGATATCGAATCAGACGGGGACTTAACTCCTGATGGCGACAAAGATGACAGTGATGTTGAAGATCTGACTCTGGACGGAGATCAGTCAACAGATGACGATTACGATTTTAGTGATGAACCTCTGGTCCAACTGGAAGAAGAATTCGACCTTGATCAAAATTTTGATCTAACCGGAGAATTCTCCATCAATGAAATTGCATACAGCACAAAACTGCTGAAAATAACCTGGCTTGATGAAAACGACACCGTTTTGCAGATTCATGAAGGAAGCATACCTTTAAATTCCTTCGGAAGCCCCAATATTATTGAATTGAAGCAGGCCCCTCTGAATTTCACCAAAATTGAACTGACTTTCGATATAATCTTCATTCGCGGTGGTGGCGATGTCTCCGGTAAGGAGATGATAGAAAGCATCAGAGGAGGCGGTGACGTTTCTGGCATTATAATCACACACTTGGTAATAGATCGCACAAGTGGCGAGTGGAAGTCTGTCTTAATGCAAACCGCAATATCTTCCGATATTGATTTGTTCGATTACAACAGCTCTAACAGAGAAAGAATTGCCGAGGAATTCATTAGAAATTTTAAAGTCATTGAAAATAATCAGGTAGTCGGAAAAGGAAACTACACTGAAAGCGAGCAAAAGTTCGCCGTCTACCCTGCCACTGAAACCGGACAAAAAAAATGCTATAACATCAACGGATTTGAAATAGACTGCACTGGAGCTGGTCAAGATGGAGAAAACCAGAAACAATGGGATTTGGACCTGATTGAAGATGCCATAGAGTTGACAAATGCCGATGGCCATTACGATCCCTTAACAAAGCTGATCTGGGAACAGATGCAATCTCAGTACAATCAACTTACATTTGAAAATGCAAACAATTACTGCAATGGTATGGGAATGCGTCTTCCCACCAAACTTGAATTCAGAACAGTTTTTAATTTCGGTAACGATAATGTTAGAGAAGGCATCTACATGGATACTGGTGATTATTTCTGGACCAGCGATAAGTTCAATGAAACCAGATACTGGGGATTCAACAAAAACACCGGAACCAACCTGACAATTGCCGAGGATGATACCGCAAATGTTTATTGTGTTATGGGCCCCAAATTCAGCGATGTTTCCAAGGAAATATACAACAATGTAGACAATATGACCGGTCTTTCATGGCACATCGCCCCCTATACAATGGGATGGCAGGTGGCACTAAATTACTGCAACGACCTTACAGTACTTGGGGCAAGCGACTGGAGAATGGCCAACATTGCTGAACTCAGTCTTACAGTTGACAGAGGAGTCACACAATATGGCAATATTTACTGGAGTTCTACTTCTTATGTCCCGGATGCTGAATCAGCCTGGTGTCTGGATGACTCAAGCTGGGGCGCATTCCAGAAAATACAAACTTATAATGTGGCATGTGTTAGAAACATACCGTAATGAATATAAGATTTTTGTGGATCTGACTGAAAAATCAGCAGTCCGGCAGGATGGAAAAAAAGTTGTTCATCTTATCCTGTTGTTTCGGTTTATACTTATGAGCAGGATAGGTGAGCATGTTCCAACTGGAATTTCTATCCAACAAAATGGATAAGCTGTGTATGCAAGATATCGGGTAAAAAGTAATTCGACCTATAAGTTCCACGTCAAGTGTAATCAGTGAAATACTTTCACCGGAATGGTAATGGGACTAAAATAAAGAAATGAAACTATTTTATTCCTCTGGCTATCAGTAGTGCTGCTCCGGGGAGGTTTGCCCTTTGCCCCAACCATTCCATGGAACGAAGAAGTTGCAACAATATCGCAGAATCAATTGGGGGATAGTAGACACAACCGCGAAGAGTGATGCTTTTGAAAGTAGCCTCTTCAAGCAGCAGCTGCAAATTATCGGCGGAGAAAAACCTAGCATTTCCCCAGACCGAATCTGGTTTGAGCCAGCCACGGATCTTGCGCTCGGCAGCCCATGAGGACCAGCGGTTTAAAATTGCAAGGATTAGCTGCCCTCCGGGCTTAAGTACACGATAGGATTCGCGGATTACTCCGAGTGGATCTGGAACCATTCCCAGCATGGCAACGGAAAGTACGGTGTCGAAGGATTCATCATGAAATGGCATTGCCGAAGCATCGCCGTTGAGCCACTCGATTTCTGGAAGGTGAGTAAGTCGTTTTTTGGCTGCATTCAGCATTTCCTCGGAGAAATCCAGCCCGACCACATTGCCGGTAAGGCGCATGGCCTCCTCTGTGAATGCTCCATCACCGCAGCCGATGTCCAGTACTCTATCGCCGGGTTTCAGTTTGGCCATGGAAAAGAGTACAGACTTTTCGTCTGTGTCCACTGTGCGTCCCAGTGGCGTTTCGAACCATTTTCGGTATGTTTGGGGATCGAAGCCCAATCAATCACCTCTCATTCGTATCAATCTTTATCGACAAACCTCTGATCTGCTTTCTTGACTGGCGCCGGAGAATTATCCAGCCATCCGGCTTTTGCAGCAGGATAAGAATCGTAATCGGGAACGTATGGTTTGATGTCCAGCAAGGCGGTGCCATCCAGAATGTCAACCTCGGAAACATGGAGCGTGGAACCTTCGACTTTAAGTAATCGCACACAGGACATGCCTATGGCATTGGGGCGTTTGGGTGCCCGTGTGGCGAAGAGCCCACGTTCAACCTTGTCTCTGAATGGTTTAACTTTGGGTTTCCATCCCTCAGAGCTATCGAAGGAGTAGAAAAGCCAGATTCGCTCGAATCCATTGAGATCTGAGCATGCTTCAAGGTATTCCGAATTAATCTCAATTGTTCCATTATATTCCTCTGCATAACATGGCTGAATGGGGGTACCCATAGCCTGTGTGTGCGGTGAACGGATAACCCCGATAGGGTGGAAGTATAATTTGGAATCCTTCATTGTTTCATCCTCTATTATAGAAAGCTCTACTGTACAACTAACCTGTAACGTTGATAAAAGCAAACTACATTTAAAGAAGTTTTGTCAAGTAAAGAATTCTAAAGGCTTATAGAGTGTAAACAGATGGGTAACACCTGACAGAGTGAATCTGTTAAAGTTGAGTTTCGACAATCAAACTTTAAAGGAGGTGCTACCCATGTTAAAATTACTACCTGAAGAGCAAATTGCCAAGCGAAAAGCTCTTTTTCGGGAAGCTCGCAACCTCGACAACGTTTCCCTTGCTTGTAAACGCTTTGGAATCAGTAGAAAAACTTACTACAAATGGTGGAATCGGTTCAAATCTACAAACTTTGCTCCTCAAAGTCTTGTTGATCAGAAACGCACTGCCAGACGCATCCGCCGAAAAACTCCCGAAAACATTGTCAAAAAAATATTGCGAATTCGCAAAAGAACACGCTTGGCGCCGGAGCGTGTTCGGGATCAGATGCTTAGACTTGGCTATCGCCGTGTACCATGCATGGGAACCATATCCAGAATTCTGAAGAAAAATGGACTAGCAAAAAAATGGAAACATCCACGCAAAAAACCAAAGCACAAACACTTTGTCGATTTGCCAGGACAGTTACCTTTCTGTTGACAAAGTCAAAAGAATATATTTTAAGATCGGGAGAAGCCTATGGGTATGTTTTCAAATCCACCAGCTGTGGAAAATGTTCCATCTGGGTTAATTTTAATGGTCATTACCGGTTCGCCCTCATATCCCCAGTATCCTACATAATTTCCAGAGCTAATCTTTACGCCCCAAGTAGTTGTGACATATTTTCTAAAATCACTGTCTGGTTCAACCAAGTTTATTAATCCTAGACCTGCTACCTGAATTCCGATGCCCGAGCCAGTATAGTCAAACTTGTAGGTTTGGTCTTTAGCAATTGCACGACCGTTAGCAACAACATTTCTGTTAGAATAATTCTGTACTTCTGTTTTCCACATGATTTTCTCCTTTTAATAAAATTGAAAATATGGCACTTTAATTCAAATCTTGTCTTCAACTAATAAGTGCAACTCATTTTGATTGCCTAGTTATTGTACACGAACATACTTTCCTTGTACAAGAACTTCGTGAGGTGTCAGATAACCAATCGTTTTTCTCGG
>Ga0209692_10001604_pt1 | contig 29749 bp, 30 predicted proteins | sample tdDd472_FD_187129 | JGI IMG/M metagenome (GOLD analysis project Ga0209692, IMG submission 187129) | Marine sediment microbial communities from the Atlantic coast under amendment with organic carbon and nitrate - tdDd47.2 (SPAdes)... | ecosystem: Environmental > Aquatic > Marine > Coastal >... | reverse complement strand
GTATATGTCTGATAACGCCGTAGTTGATGAAGGTCAGAAAAAATATAAGCAGAAAGATCGTACTTATTCTTTTGGATTTGAGTTTAACAAGGATCATCTCCTTTATACTTCTCGTGAACTGTGGGGATATAAGGGCCCGGCGACAAGAAAAATCCAATATAAAAACATAATTCTTGGCAGTGAAGGGGAAGTCGAAAAATCTATGGTTGGTTTTGCGGCAGTGTTTATATTAATGGTGATATCTATAGTTCTCTTTATGCTCATTATAGATGATTATAATTTATCTTTTGAAATGGGATTCACTATATACATATTGGCAATGTCTCCTGTGATTTACTTTCTGCTGAAGATAATAAGAGGGGAGTATTACTATTTCCCAGTGTCAGGAGAAAACGAAATTTTGATATGCAAAAATGCTGCAGGAGAACAAATTGCGCAGGAAATAAGGGGGCACTCTCGCGAAGTATTAAAGCAACGTTTCCTTCCTTTTGACCCGACAGTAACTTTGACAGAGGAAATGGTAAAGTATAAGTGGCTTTTGAATATAGAAGCTATATCTAAGCAGGAATACGAAGATTATAGAAAGCTGATATACGAAAAGGCAGAGGGTAAAACAGAGCAGGAAGAAGACGCTCAAACTGGGGCTGCAGGAACTCTTCACTGAATCTGAATAATCAAAGATTATAAGGACAACTTTAAGGTAAATAGAATGGTTAATAATACCTATAAGCAAAAAAACAGACACCATATAATAGAATTTGATTTTAAGGAAAATTATCTTCTTTATAGATTTCGTAATCGTTGGCAAATAAATTCCTATAAAACAAGAATGTCATATGATGACATCAACATTGCTCAAGAGGAGGCATTTGAGGCAAGTAAGTTTGGCATTATAGATGGTGTAATAGGTTTTCTTGCCTATTCTGTATTGCTAATTTTCTTTTGTGAGTTTGTGCATGGGCTTGGTTATCCAGATGCTGTACCTAATATACCTTTCATTATTACGACCTTGGTAATGTTGCCAATCTTTTCCTTTGTATTCTTGCGAACAAATTCACGCTATCTTACTTTTTCTATTGGCAACGGTGGGCTATCGGTTTGGAGTGGCGTTTTTGGAGAACAAATTATAGAAGAAATAAAAAAACGGGTTCGTGCCGAAACTCGTGAGATGTATATGTTTATTGATCCCAGTATGACGCTCACCTCTCAAAGGGACAGGTTTGAGTGGCTGTATAGTGCAGAAGCTATCTCTGAGGAAGAATATCAGAGTTTTATTGAGGAAATTAATAAAAGGGCTGAAATGCGGAGTTCTCAGTAGGCTTTTTAGTGAGCTTTCTTTAAAGTAACTGGAGAGGATGGTATGGTTGTAGTAATATTAAGTGCAACAGGTATACTGCAAAGGTAATGTCAAGAGATAGAATTATATTAGAACGCCGCTTCGTTCCAAAGGGGAGCGTAATTATTGAGGAAGGCGACGAAGGTTATTCCGCTTATCTGATTCAATCAGGTGAGGTCGAAGTCTATTCCCTGAATGAAGAAGGACGTGAAATCAGTCTTGCCAGACTTGGAACTGGGGAGATATGTGGTGAGATGGCTCTGATATCTGATGGTATACGCACAGCCAGTGTGCGCGCTGTGCAAGATTGCAACCTTGTTATTATTACGCGGGTAGCCTTTAAAGAAAAGCTCAAACGAAGCGATACAACAATCCAGGCTGTTGTTCATATGCTTATCCGTCGGATTATTTCTTCGAATAAAGAACGCCTTGATCAGGCAGAGTACGAAGAAGATAAGGGCGAAAAAGGGAAAGAAGATAAATCTTCTGCTGAGGATGGTGGCTCATCTGATGTTTTCTGGGATTTTTAATATCTTCCTTAAATTCTTATTCCTTTAACGGCTCTTGAGATTGCTCTTCCGTAAGGGTATGATTTCCACTATTGCACTACATAAATAAAACAGACAAACGGGGTCGTTCTTATGAAACGCTTTTTTGCCTTTGCGTTCTCTCTTCTTTTTTTGATCATCGCGGCGGGAATTATTGTTCCGTCCTTTATCGACTGGAGCGCATATAAAGATCAGGCGGCGCAGGCTGTGCGTGAAAAGACGGGCTTGGATATGGACATTAAAGGGAGTGTGGGCTTTTCTATAGTTCCGACTCCTCGTTTTTATGTCGAGCAAGCATCCTTGAACAAAGCTGAAGATGTAGAAAAAACGTCTTTGATTTCTTTTGAGCGTCTGGAGGTGAATCTTGAGCTTGCTCCATTATTTAGCAAGCAGGTAAAAGTAAGCTCTCTCACCCTTGTTAAACCGCAAATTACTTTGGAGAAGCTCAAAAACGGCAAGCTTAATATTATGACACCGGAAATTGAGGCGTTGTCAAAGGGAAGTAAAGAAGAGGGTGGAGATGATAATACCGCTCAGATAGGTACTCAGACATCGGCCTTCGATATAAGCCTTGATGAAATCCAGATTAAAGAAGGCGTGTTTATTTATGCTGATCAGCAAGCTGGTACTCAAACTAAAATTCAGAACATTAATCTGGATTTGAGCGCCCAAAGTTTGACGGGTCCGTTTGAGGCTCAAGGCTCAGTTTTTTATGAAGGTCGTGCACTTAATATTGATGCCAAAGTCGGACGCTATGATCTGCAGAACAAACTAATCTCGCCCAAGGTGAAATTGGTCTTACAACCCGGTGATGTAACGCTGGATTATGATGGTGTGGTTTCTTTGGAAGGCGAAAACGGAGTGTCGTTACAAGGTCAAACCAAAATATATATAGGCGATATCTCAAAGACACTGGCTCAGTTTAATATCAAACCACAGCAAGCTGGTATCAAATCTGGTGCATTTGAGGCTAAAGGATTGCTGACAGCAGATGCAAAAGCCCTGTCCTATAAGAATATAGCTTTGAATCTTAATGGGCAGACTCTAAAAGCCGATGTGAATGTAGGTCTATCACCTCTGTCGTATGAATTGTCTATAGGTGTTCCCAAGGATAGTCAGATAGATTTGGCTGCTCTCCTCACTAAAAGCTATGGCTTTAAGAAAGCTGATATGGATATTAAGATTGTCGGGAAGAAGCAAAAAACCACGATCAAAAGCGCATCTATAAAGCTGGATGATATGAATGTGACCCTGTCTGGTTCATATGAAGCGCCGAAAAACAAGCGTCCCCAACTATCACTGAACGCAAAATTGACTAAGTTAGACTATGATAAACTAATAGCAAAAATTCCGGGCAGCTCTAGCAGAACTTCACAAGGCAAGTACGATTCTCCACAAGGCAAAAATAGTGTTGAGTTGCCAATAGACATAAATCTTACCGCTTCAATTGATGAGCTCATCTGGCAGAAAAAGACATTAAAAGGAATAAAGACCAAGGTCAAACTGGCGCAAAACAGAGTCACTGTCAATTCACTTACAGTTCAAAATATTGGAGGGGCAAAGCTAAAAGCCTCTGGCGAAGTAAAAGATCTAACAGCATTTGCGGGCATAACGGCGTATTTGGATCTGGATAGTTCAAATATTAAAGAGTTGGCGAAATGGCTGGATATAGACGCAAGCACATGGCCAAAAAATGTTAAGAAGGCCAACGTTAAAGTCAAAGCAACTGGATCGGCAAAAGCACTGGATATCACTGCAAATATAGCATTTATGGATGCAAAGCTGATAGCGAGCGGAAGCATTAATGATCCACTAAACAAGCCTGCTCTCAATAACTTGGAATTACAGATCAAGCATAAGAACATGGCGCAAGCTGTGCAGTTGTTAAGCGGGGCAGAGGTTAAAGATAAGAATTTGCAAAAACCCTTGGACTTCTACGCTAAGGTTTCACAAAACGGGCAGGTTTATACTCTTGAAGAGATTAAGGGCGATCTTTCCGGGATTTCTGTTGAAGGGAATGCGAAGCTTGATATGTCAGGTAAGATCCCAGATGTAGAAGCTGATCTGGATTTTGGCACTGTAACGCTGCAATCGGTGGTCAATAAGAAGGCTAGCGTTTCTAATGGATCTGGTAAACGTGCCCACACTTCAGGGGCGCAAAGGTGGTCCAAACAGGCTATTAATACCGGCGCTTTCCATGTGGCAAATCTTGATATAGATGTTTCTGCCAAAGCCATAAATTATGGTGCTTGGCCTTTAAGCGCACCGAAGATGACTCTGAAATTGAAAAATGGGACGCTAAATATCTCGGATTTAAGTGCCAGCGTGTTTGGCGGACAAGTAAGCTCTTCTTCCAATGTGCAAGTTGCAAAAGAAGACCGTGCGCCGTTATATTTTGAAAACAAAAGTGCATTCAAAGACGTTGATCTGGGGAAATTATCAAAGGCTCTTGTCGGGACTGAAATTGTAGATATTTCGGGAACTGGTTCGCTGGATCTTAACCTTAAGAGCAGTGGAGTATCTCCAGCAGCCTTGGTTTATGATCTGGGCGGACAGGGTAAGGTCACAGGCTCTGATATTTTGCTGAAAGGTGTGGATGTTGCTAAGTTTGTCCGCGCGCTCTCAGATGACACAAAGCCGGGTGATACACTGGTAGGGATATGGAAAGGCAGCACCAAAGGGGGGCAGACGCAATTCAAAACCCTCGATGGCGCATTTACGATTCAAAATGGAGTTGTAAACATCTCATCCATGACATTAGACGGGGCAACAGCCAAAGTGGAAACGAAAGGCCAGATTGACTTACCACGCTGGACGCTTTCAACCAAACATCCGATGAGTGTTAAGAGCACAGATAATGAGGGAGCAGAGGTTCCTTCTTTCGAAGTATCTTTTAAGGGTCCATTGGATAATCCAAGCCAGACATTTGGTCAGGGGCTCTTGCAAGATTATTTGCAGCGAAAGATACAGCGTAAGTTGGATAAGCTGTTTGGAAATTCAAAAAAGGACGAAAGTAGTGCTAATTCTGCGGTGGAACCAAATTCAAACCCAGAAGCCTCTGGAGCTGAAACATCTCCAAATCAGAACTCTGGTTCAAATATTAGCCCCGCGCCCCAGCCAGCGCCGCCGCAAGATCCAGAAGATGTCTTGAAAGATGTCGCTGAAGATGCGTTAAAGGGGCTTTTGCAAGATCTCTTGCGTTAATCTAAACGCGCTTTCAAATCGCGCAAAACATAAAGCCGTAACGCGCTAGACAGGTTAACGTGCGCCTGATTTTCATCTAGTTCAGATATCAGATCACTTATTGAGCGTTTCTGACGTTTTGCGATAGCTTTTATCTCGTCCCAAAAATCATCTTCCAGCGTAATGCTGGTTTGGTGCCCGCTAATGCGTACGGACCGTTTCTTCACAATATAATCCTTAAGCTCAGACATATGCTTTTAGTCCTTTGGCTTAACCATATCCAGCGGATTGATCCAGTTATCGAACTGTTCCTCGCTCACTAAACCAAGCGCGACAGCAGACTCTTTGAGTGTTGAGCCATCTTCATGCGCTTTCTTTGCGATTTTGGCAGCGTTATCATAGCCAATATGCGGGTTTAATGCAGTGACCAGCATCAAACTCTCGCCAAGCAGTTTACTGATGCGTTCCTCATTGGCTTTGATCCCGACCACACAGTTATTGGTAAAGCTATTCGCCGCATCTGCCAATAGTTTTACAGATTGCAGAACATTGTAAATCATCACTGGCTTAAAGACATTAAGCTCAAAATGCCCGTTAGACCCGGCGATTGTCACTGTAACGTGGTTGCCCATCACTTGCGCGCAGACCATAGTAAGCGCTTCGCATTGAGTCGGGTTAATCTTCCCGGGCATGATAGAAGATCCGGGCTCATTAGCCGGAAGATCAATTTCTCCAATCCCGCAACGTGGTCCAGAGCCAAGCATACGAATATCGTGAGCTATTTTCATCATAGAAGTTGCCAGTACGTTCAGCATGCCAGATAACTCTACAAGCGCATCATGCGCGGCCAATGCCTCGAATTTATTCTCAGCGCTTACAAAATTCTGTCCGGTAATTTGTGATACATGGTTGGCAAATTTTTCAGCAAATCCAGTTTTACAATTAATCCCTGTGCCTACTGCCGTTCCACCTTGTGCAAGCTGTTTCAGACTTGGCATGCAGCCTTCTACGCGCTCAATGCCAAGTTCTATCTGCCGGGCATAGCCAGAAAACTCCTGTCCTAAAGTCAGCGGCGTTGCGTCTTGTAAATGGGTTCGTCCAATTTTCACTATATCTTTAAAGACCTTAGCTTTATTGTCTAAAGCTTTATGCAAGCTTTTAAGGGCAGGGCGTAGTTCGTGGTAAACCTCTTCAACAGCGGCAATATGCATCACTGTTGGGAATGTATCATTTGAAGACTGGCTCATATTTACATGATCATTTGGATGAACAGGGGTCTTGCTGCCGCGCTCTCCGCCTAGAATCTCGATAGCGCGATTGGAGATAACTTCATTAGCATTCATGTTGCTCTGCGTGCCAGAGCCTGTTTGCCAAACAACCAGAGGAAATTCATCTATTAATGAGCCATCAATAACATCTTCAGCCGCCTGAATGATCGCATTACCCAGCTTTGTATCCAATACGCCAAGTTCCATATTGGTTAGAGCAGAAGCTTTTTTCTGAATGCCTAGAGCTTTTATCAGGGCAGGTGGTATTTTTTCTCCACCGATCTTAAAATTATTCAAAGAGCGCTGCGTTTGTGCTCCCCAATAATGCTCAGATGGAACGCTGATGGTGCCAAGTGAATCGCTTTCGCTCCTATATTGCGTTGTTTCCCCTTCGCTTTTTTTACTCATGGCTATAGTCCTTGTTAAATATCAGCGTTTCTTACTTTAGCATCGTGATATGACCCATTTTTCGGCCATCCTTAATTTCCTTCTTACCATAAAGGTGAATACATGCTCTCTCTTGGGTTAAATATCCATCTATCTCTTTGATATCATTACCTATTAGGTTTATCATTTCTACATCGCTATGGCGTCCAACTGCACCTGCATTGAGGCCGCAAACGCACCTTACATGGTTCTCGAATTGTGACACCGCACAAGCGTCAATGCTCCAATGTCCAGAGTTATGTGTGCGCGGAGCAATTTCATTAACCAGCAGCGTATCGGAATTGCAAACAAAGAATTCGACAGTTAAAACACCGACTAAATTAACCGCATTGGCAATGTTCTCTGCAATATCACGGCTTTGTTCTGCAATATGGGCAGGTGAGCCACAAGGAACAGTAGTTTTGTAAAGAATGTGGTTCTTATGCTCATTTAGCATAGGGCCATAAAACTCTGTTTTACCAAACTTATCGCGCGCCACAATAACAGAAATTTCATAATCAAACGCAGAAAACTCCTCCATTATAAGCGCCTGATCTTTAGCCTCTTGTATAAAACTGGCTAAGTCTTGGTTTTCAAGAACGTTCCCAGCGTCCCCCTTAATCTGGCCTTTACCGTCATAGCCAAAGCGTGTGGTTTTGATAACAAAGCGCTTTGATTCCCATTCAGTACAAGTTTCTTTAATTTCTTCAAGAGTTGAAACTTCTCTCCAGCGCACTGTTTCAATACCATGATCGTTCAAAAAGCTCTTTTCTTTGATCCGGTCTTGCGAAACATCCAAAAGTGTTCTGTCCGGTAACACAGATCCAAGTTTAAGAGTTTCGATGTATTCAATTGTTTTTACGGGAATATTTTCAAATTCGTAAGAAATGACATCAGTTTTAGCTGAAAAATCACGCATCGCTGCTTCATCATCATAATCGGCGGTAATAGTTTCTCTGGCCACATAAGATGCAGGACAGTCGTGCTCGGGGCAATAAATAACAACTTCAATTCCAAGACGCGCCGCGGCCATAGCGCTCATTCGGCCAAGCTGTCCGCCTCCTAAAATACCAAGCGTTACTTGTGAGGGGAGTAGTGTAGATGATGACATGATTTCCTACAGATCCTCTGGTATGTCGCCGACATCGGCTGTTTGTTTATCACGGTAAGATTCTAGTCTTTCTTGAACGGATATATCGGATGTTCCTAGAATAGATGCCGCTAAAAGAGCAGCGTTTTTTGCTCCAGCTGACCCAATAGCCAGCGTCCCAACGGGTACGCCTCCGGGCATTTGCGCGATAGAAAGAAGGCTGTCCATGCCTTTAAGGGCTTTGCTCTCAACAGGGACGCCTAGAACAGGTAGTGGCGTTAAGCTTGCCACCATTCCGGGGAGGTGGGCAGCGCCGCCAGCTCCGGCAATAATGACTTTCAAGCCGCGTTCTTTAGCGCTTTTGGCATATTCAAACATACGCTCAGGCGTTCTATGAGCCGAAACAATGCGGTATTCATGGGGGATATCCAATGTGTGCAGGATATCATGAGCCCCGCTCATGGTTCCCCAGTCTGATTGAGAGCCCATAATAATGCCGACAAGAGGCGTTTCTTCTGTGTGTGTCATGTGTTTAACAAAGTCCATTTTTTTGCCATGACTTAAACGGAATTGATTAAAAATCGTGTCCTATAAGTCACGGGATTTACGAGATAATCAGTGAATGTTATTTATAAGAAAAAGTGCGTAAATCTGCAAGGCGAGAGTTAAAACTCTAAGCGATGATATCATCGATTAAGGCGCTTTCAAGTTTTTGTATCATGTCCTTAAGCCACAATTTCTTTTTCTTGAGCTGTTGCATGTGCAATAGATTTACGGGGGTGTCGCTATGCGCTGCTTTTGCTATTAGTTCATCAAGGGCTGTGTGCTCGGCCTTGTATTCAATAAGCTTGGCCTTAAGTTCTTCCTGTTCTTCCTGCATGGCTTTTTAGATTTATACCCCAATATTGCAACGACGATGATCCAACGAAGGTATCACACAATCTGTTGTATGATAAGAAAAAAGCAATAGGGCATAAGAAAATCAGATGGGCTGCTATTTTTAGGAAAAACTAAGTAGATTGCGTATTAAACCCAAAAATGTATAAAAAACTGTGCAAACACTATGATATTGATAAACTTGAAACTTGCAGGCACGCAGTGAGGTATATACTATTTAACCTTGTAAGATTATAGTTTAACATGAGTTGTAGTCTTGATAGCAAATTTTAATGATGCGAGTTTATACCTATGCTTTATGTTCAACAATCTCTTGGTCCTGACGAAGAACTTATTCATGTAGGTAAATTTCACTGGATGTATACGGTTGGCGCTTTTATGTCCATTTTATGGGGGCTGATAATATCAATATTGATAATGTTTGCGGCTTATAAGGGGTATGGAATGTTTAATTACCTTCCCGAGGATGTTGGCTTTTTGGGCTCGATAAAGATTATTCATCCAGGAATTCGGGGTGTGGCTTTCTTATTCTTTGTTCTTGGTTTAGTGAAGTTTGCCCATATGATGGTGATCAAGGTAACAACTGAAATAGCAATTACTAATAACCGTTTGGTATATAAGCGCGGCTTGGTTGCGCGTCAGGTCGGAGAGATTAGCATTGATCGCATAGAGGGAGTTAACGTCTTGCAGTCGATTCTAGGGCGAGTATTTGACTACGGGCGGGTTATGATTCGTGGTATGGGGGTTGGCGAGGTTGTTTTGCCTCCTATAGAGAGTCCTATTAAATTCCGTAGAGCAATTGAAGAGGCGAAGGTAAGGTAAATAGATGAGCAAAAGTAATAATAAAGCCCATAGTAAAACGCAGGGGCAGAAAAGAACCGAACAGAATAAAGGCGCTTCCGATAAACAGCCGGGCAAGCGCGACATTCGCGGTGATCAGGAAGTAGAATTGGGCAATATGCTTGTCAAAGGTGAGGAGGTTATCTTGCGTGCCGAGATACACCGAGCTCTCTATTGGCGATCTGTCGTCGTTATCCTTATTGCCGTTTTCTTATCCCTATATGTCATTCCTTTGGCTATGATTGCTGGTGTTGCTGGAGCGATTATGCTTTGCGCCGCTATACTGACTCAGCATTACTTGCTTCTTGTCGTTACAAATAAACGTGTGCTCGCTCGCTATGGCCTCCTTCAAATGGATGTTGTAGACATTCGCCTTAGCAAAATTGAGAGTATCGATCTTGAGCGCATGCTTTTAGGCCATCTCTTCGGTTATTCTAGCGTTGTAGTGGCTGGCACAGGTCAGCGCATAATTCGCGTGCCTTATATTGCTAATGGTGAGGTATTCCGTCGCTTCTATAATGAAATGGCTCTGGCTGAAGAGGGGAACGAAGAGGCTGAAGAAGAGATCGGAAAAATCAAAGAAGAAGTCGAAGCTGCAAAAGATCTAGAGGCTAAACCCAAAAATAAGGTGTAATCATAGGGCTTTTGTTTTTTATTTATAAACTCATTGTTCTGTATGGTATGTGAGTTTATCATCCCCAAAATAATACATAAAAGTAGGCAGTTTTGCGCTGAGCGTATTTGTATATTTCTGCCTTAATTATGCGTATATAAAGGTTTATTCTAATAAAATTAAATACTTAATAAGGACGATAGCAATGGGCACAAATTTCAAAAACCAGCACCCTGATGGGTGGGATAAAAGCAAACTTGTTAGCCGTTATGTCACTGAAGGAGCAAAATCTGCGCCGCACCGCTCTTATTACTACGCGATGGGTATGACAGAAAAGCAAATTCACCAGCCTCTTGTCGGCGTGGCAACGTGCTGGAACGAAGCTGCTCCCTGTAATATAGCGCTGGGTCGTCAGGCACAGGCCGTCAAGAAAGGCGTAGATAAAGCAAATGCTACGCCGCGCGAATTCACCACTATTACTGTTACAGATGGTATCGCCATGGGGCATGAAGGAATGCGTTCTTCTCTGGTTTCTCGTGAAGTGATTGCTGATTCTGTAGAGCTTACAATGCGCGGTCACTGCTATGATGCTCTTGTTGGATTGGCTGGGTGCGATAAATCTTTGCCCGGCATGATGATGGTGATGCTCCGCCTGAATGTGCCAAGCGTGTTTATGTATGGGGGTACGATTCTTCCCGGTAGATATAAAGGTAAAGATGTCGATGTTGTTAACGTTTTTGAAGCAGTAGGACAGCACGCAACTGGAGCTATTAGTGATAAGGATCTTCACGAGCTTGAAAGCGTGGCATGTCCATCAGCTGGTGCTTGCGGAGGTCAGTTTACGGCTAACACAATGGCTTGTGTAAGTGAGGCTATCGGTCTGGCTCTGCCCAATTCTGCCGGAGCACCCGCGCCATATGAAAGCCGCGATGAATACGCGTTTGCTTCAGGTCAGGCAGTGGTAGAGCTCATTCGTAACGGTGGTCCTCGTCCGCGCGATATCGTGACACGCAAAGCGTTGGAGAACGCCGCAGCTATAGTGGCAGCAACAGGTGGATCAACCAATGCAGCTTTGCATTTACCAGCAATTGCTAATGAAGTAGGTATAGATTTCGATATTTTTGAAGTCGCTGAAATCTTTAAGAAAACACCGTATCTGGCGAACTTGCGCCCCGGTGGACGCTATGTTGCTAAAGATCTATATGATGTCGGTGGCGTTGGTGTTGTTCTTAAAGAGCTTTTGGATAATGGTTATATCCATGGTGATTGTTTGACTGTAACGGGTAAAACGATTGCTGAAAATCTAGAAAATGTAAAATTACCAGAAGATCAGGATGTTATTTATCCAGTTAAAAAAGCAATCTATCCAACTGGAGGTGTTGTTGGATTGAAAGGCAATTTGGCTCCTGATGGTGCTATTGTTAAAATTGCCGGTATGACGGAGCTTGTTTTTGAAGGTCCAGCGCGTGTCTTCGATGGTGAAGAAGCTTGTTTTGAAGCTGTGCAAAACCGAGACTATGAGGAAGGCGATGTGTTTGTTATCCGCTATGAAGGGCCAAAAGGCGGCCCCGGCATGCGTGAGATGCTTTCCACTACCGCCGCGTTATATGGACATGGAACTGGTGGTAAAGTTGCATTGATCACAGATGGACGTTTCTCTGGTGGAACTCGCGGATTTTGTATTGGTCATGTCGGCCCGGAAGCGGCTGTCGGTGGGCCAATTGCCTTGGTTAAAGATGGAGACATAATTCGTATTGATGCTAATGAGGGCATTATGGATGTTAAGTTATCCGATGAAGAGTTGGAGGCTCGTCGCAAAGAATGGAAGCCGCGTTCTACAAATTACCAATCTGGAGCATTGCATAAATATGCGCAGCTTGTTGGTTCGGCGCGTAATGGTGCTGTTACTCATCCCGGGGCAAAGGAAGAGACGCATGTATTTGCTGATCTCTGAATTCAAGAGATTAACACGTAATAAAGAACGCAAGAGTGTGCTCAATGCATATATCTTGACAGCACTATTTTTTGGGACAATATTCTCAATCGTAAATACCGCTCCTGTATATGCGCAGGGGCGGCCTTTATTTAATCAAAATGCTATTAATACTTATTATGAACAACGTAGCAGCGAGCCTTTCTGGATTACTGGTAGAAAGCTTAACCCTGTTGGCAAAGCGTTATGGCGCGCTTTATCTCAAAGCTGGGAGCATGGCTTAAATCCAAATATTTACTATGCGAAGGAAATCGCATTTATTCTTTCTCAGTCTGCCTATCAGAAGGGTATGGACCCGGATCTAGCACTAAAATTGGAGTTAATACTCACGAGTGGTTATGTCTTGTATGCGCGGGATTTAAGCGGCATGCGTGTTAATGCACGTAACTTGGGGTTGGATGCACGGGACTGGAAACAGCGCGTAAGTGTTTATGAAACCTTGTCTTTGTTGCCTCATAATCTAAAAAATATGGACGCGTTTCTAAAAGGGCTAGGCCCTCAAACCGCGACTTACCAGCACTTAAAGAGAGAAATGCGTCGCATCGTGGTGCAAAGTGATAAGATAGCTAAGGGTGTTTTAGGTGAAATTAAAACGGTTCATCTGAAATATACAAACGTCATTCGCCCAAGCGATGAGCATGGGGATATCCCGGATATTCGCACTATTCTAGGAACAAAAGAAACATATGAGGGATTGCGTTATACTTACGATACTGCGTTGGTTAGGGCTGTTAAAGAGTTTCAAAAAGCCAATAATTTAGCTGCTGACGGTATTATTGGTAAGCGGACAATAGCCGCGCTTAACCGCAATAACGGTGATAAACTTCACAAAATTATTGTCAATATGGAGCGGTTACGTTGGATTAGTAACGAGAAACCAGAGCGTTTTATTGTTGTAAACATTCCCTCAGAGCGCTTATGGGCAGTGGATAGCGGTAAAGTGCGCTTTACTATGCCTGTTGTTGTAGGAAGGCCACAGCGGCCCACAGCTTCATTTGTAACAAAAATTCATGGCGTACGATTAAATCCAACATGGACAGTTCCCGAAACCATTAAAAAGGAAGATATCTGGCCGCATTTACGCAAAGATCCAAATTATCTATCTGATAAAGGTATGGAGCTTATGGATGGTTATGGCACAGATGCCGTGACTTTAGATCCTTCAGCTATAAATTGGCCGGAGATCAGCGAATCCGAGCTTTTGGCTTTTAATATGGTGCAAATTCCGGGAAGTCATAATCCGCTGGGACGCATTCGCATTCTTATGCCTAATGCGCATGATATATATTTGCATGATACGAATGATAAATCGGTCTTTTCTAGCTCGGAGCGTGCAGTATCATCTGGTTGTGTGCGCATGGGCTATCCTGAAAAAGTTGCATTGTTTGCCCTTGAGAATAATCGTGGCTGGAAAGGGCGCGAGGATATGAATGCTATTCTTGAAACAAACCGGACCAAAGATATATACGCTAATGATCGCGTAACAGTTTATCTGCTTTATTACACTCTCTGGCTAGGACCAAAGCGGCAGATTATATATGGTAAGGACATATATGGCAGAGATGAATTTCTTTGGGATGAGCTTAAAAAACTTGACGGGATTCCCAAGCTAGGCGATAATATAAGTAGGTTATCCACATCTTTGGAATGACCGTTTTCCACAGGATAATTGGTTTTTTCTAAGCTTTTGCTTATAAAACAACTCTTTACTCGTTATAGAGCCTGTAATAAAATTGATTCCAGCTTTCCGGCTATTTGTGTGGGTAGGAGTTTCTTGTGCATTTTCTTGCATATAACTGTGTTTTTTGATATGCCATACCGTACAAAAAACGTAGTTCGTTTTTTAAAAATAACATGGATGTAGACTATATGGATCTAAATCGTCGTGAGTTTTTAAAATATGGATGCGCTGGGCTATTAAGTGCCGCCGTTCCGTTTCTTTCTATGAAAAAAGTTATAGCTGCGTCAGGTGGTGTGGATACATGGAAGCTTGCATTCCGTAATGCCCACACAGACGAGAGCTTTTCTGGTGTTTATCGTGTGGGTGATAAATATCTGCCCGAAGCTTTTGAGCGTATAAACTATGTTTTGCGTGATTTCCGTACTAACGAAGTTTTTCCGATGGATCCGCATGTGATTGATACTATTTGTATGATTCAGCAAAAAACAGGAATGCATGAGCCTTTGCATATTTTATCGGGGTACCGCTCTCCTAAAACAAACGCGATGTTGGGCAAGAAAACGCGCGGCGTCGCATCTAATTCATTCCATATGTATGGTCAGGCAATGGACGTTCGCTTACCGGGGTTTAGCACACGTAAATTGCGTAATATAGCGCGCTCGCTACAAGCCGGTGGTGTTGGTTATTATCCGCGCTCTAGCTTTGTTCACATAGATACGGGCAGTGTGCGCACCTGGGTATCATAAAAGGGTTCGCGAAAAATGATTATAATCGGCTTAGGAGCCAATTTACCACGTGCAGACGGAACACCGCCTGCACTTTCTCTTTGTGAGGCTGTTAAATCGTTTACCACACATGGGGTAGATGTCGTAAATGGCTCTCATGTCTGGAAAACTGCGCCTGTGCCGATTTCAGATCAACCTTGGTATCATAATGCTGTTTGTCAGGTTGAAACCACGCTTTCACCAGCTGAATTGCTTGAGCTTGTCGCTTCAATAGAAGATAAGGCAGGGCGTGTACGGACGTTCCGCAATGATGCGCGTGTTCTGGATTTGGATATACTGGCTTATAATCAGGAAATAATAGATCTACCACATTTGCAAATACCGCATCCACGTATGCATGAGCGCGCATTTGTCCTTTATCCTTTGCAGGAAATAGCCGCTAATTGGGTTCATCCGGTCTCAGGCAAGGCTATAGAAGAAATGATTGGCTCGTTAGATCCTGCTCAAAAGATAGAACGCACGGACATTAGCCTGCTATAAAGGAAAGTGAAATGCAAAAAAACGCTGATGAAATAATGGCGCTGTGCAGGGCTGGTGAGCCGCTTATTATGGGCGTCGTTAACGTCACTCCGGATAGCTTTTCTGACGGAGGTAAATGTTATGACACGGCGGATGCGATTGCACATGGTATGCGTTTGTTAGAAGAAGGCGCACATATTCTTGATATAGGCGGTGAGTCTACGCGTCCCGGTGCTGATAAAGTTTCTATCGAAGAAGAAATTCAGCGCGTTGTGCCAGTCGTAAATGCATTAAAAGAGCAGGGCGCGTCGATTATCTCTATTGATACCAGGAACGCAAAAACGATGCATGAATCTATCAATAGCGGTGCAAATTTCATAAATGATATTAGTGGTTTGTTAGGCGATCCTAATAGTGTTTCGGTCGTAGCTGATAGTGATCTTCCGGTTTGTATTATGCATATGCAAGGTGCGCCAAAGACCATGCAAAATCTTCCGCATTATGACTGTGTATTAGACGAAGTTATGGCGTTTTTCGAGGCGCGTTTGGAGTTTTGTAGAAAACATGGCGTGGCGCAAAATAGAGTCATCCTTGATCCCGGTATTGGCTTTGGTAAGACGCTGGAACATAACTTAACGCTCATCAAAAACCTTAAAGAATTCCACCATTTCGGCTGTCCGCTACTCCTCGGTGTGTCGCGTAAAAGCTTTATTGGCGCTGTGTCTGGTGAGGGTGACCCAAAACAGCGCGTGGCAGGTTCACTGGCTGCAGCCCTATATGGATTAGATGCCGGAGTGCAAATCTTTCGTGTGCATGACGTAAAAGAAACTAGGCAGGCATTTCAGGTGCACCAAGCTATAAAACAGGCTTTATATTAGGGAAAGTCTAATATAATAGTTATATCAAAGACTTAAAGGTTTCTGCCTATTTTTCTGTATAGTTTGCTCGTGGAGATACGGAGATTTTTTTGCCTTATTTGGCTAATTTTTGGCCGATATTGGTGCTTTTCTGTGTTGCTTCTCTGTAACATTTCTTGTTATTGCCCGTAAAACTAGCGTTGTCTTACTCAACTCTACCACATGAGAGACAAAAAAGCATTATCATTAAGAAAATAGTCCTATATTATTTAGCGTTGTCATATAGTGTTTCTTTTACGCGGATGACTCGATTTTGCGCCTCATCATAATCGTATGAGAACACATCCCACGGAAAAGGGGATTTTTCTGGCGCGGGCTGGAATTCACACAAACGGCAATTATCAATCACTTTCACAATTTTTAGACCGTATATTCCACCTAAAGCCCGGAAAACACCTCCATGAGAAGCGATAAGAACAGGCGAATTATAGCTTTCCAATGTCAGTGCTAGGGCATTTTTGATACGCTCAAAGAAATCTTTAAATGCTTCACCATTGATAGGCGTTTCAAATCCGTTAAGAAAACCATCACATTCTTCATATGGAACACCTTCTTGGTCGCCTGCAAAAAGTTCGGCTAGATTAGAATCTTCATATATAGGCACGTTCAGTGCTTCATTGATAATTGTGGCCGTATCACGAGCGCGTGAAAGATTGCTGTGGACGATAACCGAGGGCTTTATCTGTAATGCTTCGGCAGCGCTTTGAGCCGTTCGAGCTTGTTCGCGTCCCTTATTCGTTAACGGAGAATCTAATTGTCCTGCAATTATATAAGCTAGATTTGCATCAGTTTGGCCATGACGGATCATGTAAAATGGTTTGGCGGGTAGCATATGATTTTTATCCTTAGTAGACGGCTAGTTTAGCACTCATATTTCTAAGCGTGGCGACAATGCTTTGCGCGGTCAATGCGGAGCTTTTTGGATTGACCGGATCAGGGACATTTTCAATACGCGATACCAGCGTAGAATAATCACTCTTCACTGTGATCTCATGCATATTGCCAGTAGCCTCTGGGTCTGCCCAAACTTCAACGCGCGTTTTATCTGCTGGAATGCCAGCAAAGCTCAGTGAAGCAGCGACATTCACATTAGCTGGAAATCCTTTAGCCGCGTCATAGGCATTGCCTTCAAATATGCATGTTTTCTTAGTTAGGGCGTCTAAATCAATGTTATTTTCAACAACATAAGGGGCGCCTTTCAAACCTTTGGGCGGCTTCGTTGAAGCAATCTTTGAAGATGTAATGCCCATCTCTCTCATACCAACGACTCCATCCAAACCACACAACGCACCAGATGGCAGATAAGCACGGCTTTTCGATACGTCCAAGTCCTTTAATACTTGCGGATTATTTAGCAATCCGGCAGCGCTGATGAACACAATATCTTTTCCGGCTTTAAACACGACTTCGGTAAGCTCGGGCACTACCGCAGCAGGTAAACACTCAACAATGAGGTCGCATCGCTCCGTTAATGCCTTGAATGACACGTTATCGACTCCGAAGTTGTCTTTTGCGTATGGGTCGGAAATGCACTCTAATTGCATTTCGCCGATACCTTTTTCGCAAGTAAGGGCGCGAGCCACTGCGCTACCGATAGCTCCAACTCCGGCTATGCCGATCTTTTTATAAACATTGTGATTGGGGATAGTGGTCATTATTTTTGAGTATCCTACTAGAATTATTGTACAGCTCAGTGATAATAATCCTCTATGGAACAATGGCAAGACCAATCTATCATTTTAGCTGCGCGGTTGCATGGCGAGAACGGGGCAATTGTCTCGTTGTTATCGCGTGAATATGGTCGTCAAAGCGGGTATTTGCGAGGTGCAAACTCTGCTAAAAATCGTGGTACGCTTGAGATCGGTAATATTGTCGATGCAAATTGGCGCTCTCGCACTAGTGATTCATTGGGTTATTTAACGCTAGAGCTTTCCCATTCCACGGCCAGCCGCATTATGCAAGACGCGTTAAAGCTGGCTGCACTGCAATCGGCTTGTGCTTTGTGTGATCAGGCATTGCCGGAGAAAGAAGGGCATGAGGGCTTATATAATGGCTTGGCAGCTTTGCTGGGGATACTGGAAAGTGATATTTGGGCGCAAGGCTATGTAATGTGGGAGATAGCTTTGCTTAAAGAACTTGGCTTTGCGCTGGATCTTTCTCGTTGCGCTGCTGGTGGGGACTCGAATACACTAAGTTATGTTTCTCCCAAAACAGGACGCGCTGTAAGTTTAGAAGCTGCGCAGCCTTATAAAGACAAACTTTTACCTTTGCCGGAATTTCTAAAACTTGAGGGAGACGAAAGCGGAGAAAATGACGTTATTACAGGGCTTAACCTGACGCGTTACTTTTTCGAGCGCTGGGTGTTTGCTCATCATAATAGGGGATTGCCCGAGGCTCGTCATAGGTTGGACTTGCGTTTTGCCGAAGATTTTGCAAAAACTAGGGCCTGTTAACACTTGGCACGCGAATTTTTATACTAGAAATAATAAGGGCGCTTTATGTCGCAAGAAGAAAATAATATTGAAGAACATCAAATCATAGACCAGCCGATGAGCGATATCCTCTCTGATAGGTATCTGTCTTATGCGCTATCCACGATTATGAGCCGTTCACTGCCCGATGTGCGTGATGGACTTAAGCCCGTACACCGGCGTTTGATGTATGCGATGTATCAGCTCAAACTTAGCCCAAAGAATGGCCCTAAAAAGTCCGCGCGCGTTGTTGGTGATGTGATCGGTAAGTTCCACCCGCATGGTGATACAGCCGTTTATGACGCTATGGTGCGTCTTGCCCAGGATTTTGCCCAGCGTTATCCTCTTGTGGACGGGCAGGGTAACTTTGGTAACATTGACGGTGATAACGCAGCTGCTATGCGTTATACTGAGGCAAAGCTGACAGATGTTGCGTTGCTTCTTCTTGATGGGATTGAGGAGGATGCAGTTGATTTTAGTCCGACTTATGATGGTTCGGAAAGTGAACCGTCTGTACTCCCCGGAGGATTCCCGAATCTGTTAGCTAATGGTTCCAGTGGTATTGCTGTGGGTATGGCTACGAACATTCCTCCTCATAACGTCGAAGAGCTATGCGATGCCATGCTCTTGATGCTTGAAACAGACCCGACAATGGAAGAGTTGTGCAATATCATTAAGGGCCCTGATATGCCTACGGGTGGTATTCTGGTCGATAGCAAAAAAGATATTCTTAAAGCTTATACAACAGGTAAAGGCGCATTTCGTACCCGGGCGCGTTGGCACAAAGAAGACTTGAAACAGGGGATGTACCAGATAGTTGTTACCGAGATTCCGTATCAGGTTCAAAAATCCAAGCTTGTAGAGAAAATTGCAGACGTTATTAACGCCAAAAAAGTCCCTATGCTTGATGATGTGCGCGATGAGTCGGCCGAAGATGTGCGCCTTGTTCTTGCTCCTAAAAGTCGCAACGTTGAGCCTGAGCTTCTAATGGAAGCGCTGTTCCGTACTTGTGATCTAGAGACACGCTTTAACATGAATTTAAATGTTCTTGAAGGTGGGCTTGTGCCAAAGGTTATGAACCTTAAAGAGGCATTGCAAAATTGGATGGATCATCAGCAGGAAGTCTTAGTGCGTCGTTCTTCCTACCGCTTGGCAAAAGTTATCTATCGCCTTGAGGTTCTTGAGGGCTATCTGGTGGTTTATCTGAATGTTGATGAGGTCATTCGAATCATTCGTTTTGAGGAAAAACCCAAAGAATGTTTGATGAAAACTTTTGATCTGTCTGAGGTTCAAGTTGAAGCAATATTGAATCTTAGGCTACGCCGATTGCATAAGCTTGAAGAGATTGAAATCCGCTCTGAACATGATGAATTGAACAAAGAGCGCGAGCAATTGGAAAAGCTTATTGGTTCAGAAGCGCGTCAGTGGACTCGCATTAAAAAGCAAATAGCTAGCTTGAAGAAAATGTTCTCAAACGAGACCGAGCTGGGTAGGCGCCGCACCAGAATTGATGGCAAAACATTGAAGCCAGAAGTAGTCGATCTTGACTCTATTATGATCGAAAAAGAACCTATTACGGTTATTTGCTCGGCGCAAGGGTGGATCAAATCCATGAAGGGGCATGGTCATAACCCTAAAGACTTTAAATACAAATCAGGAGATCGCGGCCAGTTTGTTCGCGAAGTTCAGACGACTGATAAGTTGATTATTTTTGCAACGAATGGGCGCTGTTATACTCTGGGCTGTGACAAATTACCATCAGGACGAGGCTTTGGTGAACCGCTACGCATTATGGTGGATATTCCTAATGATGCTAATGTGACCTATATGCGAACTTATATTCCTAAATCTAAAATGCTGGTAGCATCATCCGATGGACGCGGATTTATTGTGCCTTCCGATGGTGTATTGGCGCAAACCAAGTCGGGTAAGCAGATACTAAATGTGTCTGGTAAGGTTGAAGGAGCTCTTTGCCGTTATGTTCATGAAGGTGATGACCATATCGCTATTATTGGTACAAATCGTAAAATGCTGGTCTTCCCGCTTTCCGAGTTGCCGGAAATGAGTAAAGGACGAGGCGTTATCCTACAAAAATTCAGTAAAGGCGCAACGCTATCAGATGCCAAGACCTTTAATGGCGAGGCGGGGCTGGAATATAAATATGGTTCTGGTTCCACAACGCTTAACGATTTTGCCCCATGGATTGGAAAGCGAGCTTCTGTAGGGAAAATGCCTCCAAATGGCTTTCCTAAAAGCAATCGGTTCAATTATCTTTTTTAGAATATCTTCTTAAAAATAACGAACAGCAATAAAACCCACGTTTAAAAAATGCGTGGGTTTTGTGCATTATTTGGAATTAATGGTTTAGAATTTTTTGGGGCTACCCTTAAGGGAATTCGACAGCTCCAGGGGTTTTTCGATATGGGTTGATCTGCTCATCATCATTCAAATCAAGAGTTTCGCTGCCATTTAGCAGGACTTCCTCGGTTTTGGTCTCAATTTCTTCTTCAGATAAAAAATTTGGAAATTCCTGATTCAGCAGTATAAGTGTAATACGTCGATTACGTGGATCAAGCGGGTTGTCTTCAATTAAAGGCGTGTTGTCGGCTTTGCCCATAACGTTATTTAGGCGTTCGCTTGGGAAACCGGCACCCAACAAGGCTCTACGCACGGCATTGGCACGATCGGCTGATAGTTCCCAGTTTGTATAGGTAGCTCCCTCTGAATAGCGTGCACCGTCTGTATGTCCGCGAATAGAAAGGTCGTTAGGCATTTCTAAAATAACATCAGCAATATGAGTTAGAAGTTCGCGGGTTTTCTCAAACATATTGGCACTGCCTGAAGGGAACATCGATTCATTTTCCTGATCGATTATCTCTATGCGCAAACCCTCCGGTGTGACCGTTACGTCAATATTGTCTTTAAATTTCTTAAGTTCTTTATGTTCGGTAATAGTTTGTTTTATCCGGTTAGCGGCAGATTCAAAGCGTTTTTGCTGAGCGTTTTTGGCGACTTGATTGACTTTTGATTTATACTCTCCGCCGCGTTTACGTTGATTACTTTGCTGTGATGGAACAACAGGATTTTTATCTGATGCGCGAGCTCCTTCCGGAGACATGGTTAAACCGCCCATGACCCCACCAGCACCGCTTGTGCTCTTAGAAGCCATCGGTAGCCCGGGGTCAAAATAATCAGCTAGCTGCTCTTTTGTTTCCATTGGAGTCATATTAAGCAGCCACATTAGTAGGAAAAAGGCCATCATAGCTGTCATAAAGTCGGCATAAGCCACCTTCCATGCACCACCGTGATGCACATAAGGAAGCTCTATGACTTCCAGTTTAATTTGTATTTTGGCTTCTTCTTGTTTCATTTGTTTAAATGTCTAGGGCGTATCATTAAGTAGGCGGAGGTGGTAATTCGTTCAAGATTTCTTCAAGTTCATAGAAGTTGGGTTGAACATTATGAGGTAATGATTTTCGGGCAAATTCTACAGCAACTTGTGGCGCCGCACCGTTAAGGAATGCAATAATTGCGGTTTTGATAGTTTTGTAATATTGCACTTCGGAAAGCGCACGTTCTTCTATCGCTAATGAAAATGGACCAAAGAAAGCATAAGAGAACCATACCCCAAGGAATGTACCAACTAGCGCGCCACCGATTAGTTTACCAAGAACCTCCGGTGGTTCAGAGATGGATGCCATAGTTTTAATAACCCCAAGCACCGCAGCCACAATACCAAGGGCTGGTATTCCTTCGGCCATATGATGCATAGCATGAGCGGGGTGGGTCTCATGAGCTTCAATTTGAGAAATTTCTTCTCCCATTAGCGCGCCAAGTTGTCCGGCATCTTCATTTCCTAGCGATATTATTCGCAAATAATCACACAAAAACTCTAGTGCGTGGTGGTTTTTATGAAAGTTAGGAAACTGGGAAAAAAGAGTGCTTTCACTCGAGTTCTCAACATGTTGTTCTAAAGCTAGGAATCCCTTAGAGCGAGCTAATTTGAAGACGGTAAAAAGCATGCTTAATAGCTCTATATAATCACTCTTTTTATAGGAAAATGGTTTTACCATACATCCCATATATTTTATGGTGTCTTTAATAGTTTGGGTGGATTGCGCAATAATGAAGGCGGCGAAGGCACACCCCATAATAACCATAGCTTCCCCGGGAGCTGCCGGAAGAATAACACCTTTGGTCAGGTGCATGGCTTTTTCCATACCAGCAGTCATAACCAGACCGCCGAACGTTGCCGCAAAGACAAGAAGAATTCCGATTAACTTCATTGTCTATAATATCCTTTCAAATGTTTTAAACCACATAAAGCTACCCACCATGTGCCACACACCAAATCAAAACCATCCGGCAAGGGAGGTAAACGGGGGTTTGAACGGTTGATACAAAGAAAACGCAGATATGAAAAAGCCTTAATTCGAATAAGGCAGAAGAATCGTAAGTGATACGATTCTGCTACCTAGATATAGACTATTTCTGTGGTCACTGTCTTGGAAAAACAAGGAAATGATCTACTTTTTGTGTGAAGTATCTGCAACATTATACAAGCTGTCATTTTTCCATTAGAAGTTTTGCTATATCAGGTGCGGCATTATTCATGGTGATTGTTTTGTTTTTAACGTTTTATTAAAGGATAAACGTATATAAAATTGCTTTAAGATCACTTTAACACTGAGATCAAACTTTTAATTATGTTATTGTGATGCTATGACTTACATTATGAGTTATCAGGTACTTTTGGAGATATAATCCGTGACAACAACACCATACTACGAAGCCATTCAATTGATTGAACGTTTGCACCGTCATTTTCTTGACGTATTGAAAGTCGAGCTGGATAAAAAGAATATTCAAGACATTAACAACGTGCAAAGCATGATTCTTTATAATGTCGGTGAAGATGAGATGACAGTAGGGGAGCTAACGATTCGCGGCTACTATCTAGGTTCTAACGTGTCTTATAACGTTAAAAAGATGGTAGAGAACGAATATCTAATTCAAGAGCGCTCGGTGCATGATAAGCGCTCTATCCGAGTGCGTTTGTCTGATAAAGGTATAGAGCTGCTTAAAATGATTTCCGAGATGTTCCGTCGCCATGAAGAGCAAATTGAGGGCACTGAAATTACGGCAGAGAGATTGGACGATCTTAACCAGACGCTTAAAATGCTTGAACGCTTCTGGGCTCAGCAAACTAATTTTGGTTCTGGTGGCTTTTAGAGCGTCCATATTTTTCGTCTAGACGTCGTTGCTCGTAGTTTATGCCCTTTGGGTGCTTACGTATAAAACATACGATGCACTAGTGATTATATTTTAGTGAGGGAATATGCCGGATTCTCAGCTTTTAAATAGGGAAGTTATCATGGAATTTTTTCCATTGGGCAGTTATGTCAAAGTTTCGGCTATGGACACTCAAACCTTAACAGAAATCTCTATCCAAGGTCCCGCTAACGCATCACAGGAAACGCTAAAAGCTAATGCTCTTAAGCGCCTTGAATATGTTTTAAAAAAGAAGGGATTGATTTCATGAGCTAGCCTCTATTATATAGAGTATCTCAATACCAATTTAAGGACGAGAGCTTATGGAAAAAGTTGCCATTGCCTGTGATCACGGCGGATATGACTTAAAAGAAATTATAAAAGAGCGTTATGCGGATCGGTATGAATTTCTGGATCTGGGAACCAATTCTACTGACTCTGTAGATTATCCTGAATATGGGCAAGCTCTGGCCAAAGCCATTACTGAAAACAAGGTTAAGCGCGGGATTATCATTTGTGGAACAGGAATAGGCATCTCGATTGCGGCCAATCGTTTTCCGCAGGTACGTGCAGCCAATTGCACAGATGCAACGATGGCTCGCCTTACACGTCAACATAATGATGCTAATGTACTGGCGCTGGGTGCGCGGCTTGTTGGTTTAGAGGTGGCGTTTGATATTATTGATACATTTATGAATACACAGTTTGAAGGCGGTCGTCACGCGCAGCGTATTGAGAAAATGTCTAAACCTGTCTAAAATCTGGTACTTTTAAGGTTTAATTTTTATAAAAATAACTATTGTTAAGGACGTATATAATTATGGGTAATGCAGAAGAAAACCCAGCCCCATTTGGCTTTGATGGTTTCTTTACAGAAGATTTGGCAAACACAGACGCTGATGTTTTTGGCGCTATTCAAAGAGAAATGACACGCCAGAAAGACGGGATTGAACTTATTGCCTCGGAAAACATAGTTTCTAAAGCGGTATTGCAGGCGCAAGGTTCTGTTTTTACTAACAAATATGCAGAAGGATATCCGGGACGTCGTTATTATAGAGGGTGTGAGTTTTGTGACGTTGTTGAAGATTTGGCTCGTGACAGAGCTAAAGAGCTGTTCGGTGTTAAATACGCAAACGTGCAGCCTAACTCCGGTTCGCAAGCTAACCAAGGCGTGATGATGGCGCTTCTTAAGCCCGGTGATACAGTGCTTGGAATGAGTCTGGATGCTGGTGGTCACTTGACTCACGGCGCTGCTCCTAATCAATCTGGTAAATGGTTCAACTCTGTTCAATATGGTGTGCGCGAAAGCGATTCGCTTATTGATTATGAAGAAATGGAAAGACTGGCTCGTGAGCATAAGCCGCAGATGATTATAGCCGGAGCTTCTGCATATCCACGCCACATTGACTTTGCTCGTTTCCGTCGGATCGCTGATGAAGTTGGTGCCTATCTATTTGTAGATATGGCGCATTACGCTGGTTTGATCGCTTCTGGGCAGTATCCATCACCTATCCAGCATGCTCATGTGACAACGACGACAACCCACAAAACTTTGCGCGGACCACGCGGTGGTATGATTTTGACGAATGATCTGGAAATACACAAAAAGATCAACTCTGCTGTCTTCCCAGGTATTCAAGGCGGCCCATTGATTCATGTGATTGCAGCTAAAGCAGTAGCATATGGTGAAGCGCTAAGACCTGAATTTAAAGCCTACGGTAAAGCTGTGCTTGAAAATGCGATAGCACTGGCTGAAGTTCTTAAAGATGGTGGATTGGATATCGTAACCGGTGGAACAGATAGCCACATTGTACTTGTTGACTTGCGTCCTAAAGGTTTGACAGGAAAAGAAACAGATGAAGCGTTAGAGCGCGCTGGTATGACCTGTAACAAAAACGCTGTGCCATTTGACCCGGCTCCGCCAATGATAACATCTGGCGTGCGTCTGGGCTCTCCGGCTGCAACCAGCCGTGGTTTTGGTGTTGAAGAGTTCAAGCTTGTTGGTCAGTATATTATCGAAGTGCTTGATGGTCTGAAAGCAAACGGCCCTGAAGGCAATGGTGAAGTAGAAAAAGCTGTTAAGGAAAAAGTTGATGCTTTGTGTAAACGTTTTCCTATCTACCCTGATATGTAGGTCGAGACAAAAGCTGAACAAAGGAATAATGATAAATGCGCTGCCCGTTTTGTGGACATGATGATACGCAAGTGAAGGATTCGCGTCCTTCCGAGGATAACTCGGCCATTCGCCGTCGTCGTCACTGTCCGGCTTGCGAGCAGCGCTTTACCACGTTTGAACGTGTTCAGTTGCGGGAAATGACCGTGGTTAAGGGCGGTGGACGTAAACAGCCTTTCGATCGTGATAAGATTATCCGCTCTATGCAGGTGGCTTTGCGTAAACGTCCTATCGATCTGGATGCTATAGAGCGCGCCGCTAATAAGATTGTCCGTAAACTGGAATCTGAAGGTGAGGCCGAGATCGCATCAAGAAAAATTGGTTCTTATGTGATGGAAGCGTTGATTAATCTGGACGCTGTTGGGTATATCCGTTTTGCCTCGGTTTATAAAGATTTCCGCAATCCCGAAGATTTTAACGACTTTTTGAATAAAATAACGCATCTCAAAGACGAAAACAGCGTTAAGTAAGATTGGGTAATATATGTTGGCGGAGTTCGTGCTTTTTACAACTGTTCCTTCAAAAAATCTATAACCGCGCGGCCAATGAGCTAGTCTCGCACTATGTAAAATATTTATACAAAATAAGATCATGATCTCACAAATTGACACTAATTATATGCGCTCTGCTTTAAATCTGGCGCGCAGAGGGCTTGGCCGTACAGCGCCGAATCCATCTGTAGGCTGCATCATTGTAAAAGATGGCGTGATAATCTCTAGAGCCCGCACAGCTGATCTAGGGCGTCCGCACGCAGAAAGCTTGGCTATAGAGCAAGCGAGCGAAGGTAAGGGAGTGGACGGGGCTACGCTTTATGTAACGTTAGAGCCATGCACTCATCACGGACTAACACCACCATGTGCTAATGCTATCATCGAAGCAAAAATTGCGCGCGTGGTTATAGGCACGCTTGATCGTAATCCCCAAGTTTCAGGGCGCTCGCTGCCCATGTTCAAAGAGGCAGGTATACAGGTTGAGCTTATGGATGGCGCGCTTGAAGAACAATGCGCTGAGCTGAATGCCGGTTTTTTCAATTCAATCAATGACAAAGCGCCGCGTCCTTTCGTGACACTTAAAACGGCTTGCTCTTTAGATGGAAAAACAGCCCTGGCATCTGGTGAAAGTCAGTGGATTACCGGAGCGCAGGCCCGCAAGCATGCGCATCTTATGCGCTCACAGCATGATGGGGTGCTGGTTGGTGTTGGGACGGTGATAAAAGATGATCCAATGCTAAGCACGCGGCTGGAAGGGTTGGACCATAATGGCGTGCGCATAGTGTTGGACACACATCTTAAAACCCCGGTGGACAGTACTTTGGTTAAAAGCGCATATGCCAAGCGGTTATGGCTCTTGCATGGGAAGATTGATGACATAGAAGGAGATGAAGGGGCTTTGATAGCCGCTAATGTCCATATGTGTGAGCTGGACGATACCAGAGATTTGAGAGCTGTACTTTCTTTGTTGGCTGAGAGAGGGATTACCCGTCTGCTAGTTGAGGGTGGAGCACAGCTCCATGCTTCTTTCTTACGCGCTGGGTTGTTCGATGAGCTGTTAATTTATCGTGCCCCAAGCTTATTGGGGGAAGATGCCCGCAATGTTTCAGGTGATTTTAATATAGAAACATTGGCTGAGCGTTTAGATCTCCGGTCAATAGAGCGCAGAACTCTTGGCGCAGATGTTATGGAGCGCTATAGGAATGTTAATAATTAATAGGACAGAATTATGTTTACAGGGCTAGTGCAAGATATTGGGACGATCCGTTCCGTAAAGGGAAGCGCAGAAAGTAAGCGTATCGAAGTTGGAGTGTCAGATCGGTTCACCTCGGTTCAGATCGGTGCATCCATTGGCTGTTCAGGCTGTTGCTTGAGTGTTGTAGAGAAGACAAAAAACTCTTTGTTTTTTGATGTTTCCGCTGAGACGTTAAACAAGACCACTATTGGGTCATGGGAAGTCATGAGCCGCATTAACCTAGAAACGTCACTGTGCATGGGTGACGAGATGGGCGGTCACATTGTTTCCGGGCATATTGATACGCCTGCTGAGCTTTTAGCGCTTGAGAAAGAAGGGGAATCATATAGGTTGAAAATCGCTATCCCCGAAGGCTATGCACATTACTTCGCCTCTAAAGGCTCTGTTGCATTAGATGGTGTGTCATTGACAATCAACGAGGTTGACTCGGCGCACTTTGGAGTCAATATCATCCCCCACACGTGGACGCATACGACCATTGGCGATCGAAAAGTCGGTGATTTCTTCAATCTTGAAGTTGATATGTTGGCACGTTATGTAGCAAGAATGGTTGATATCAAAGAAAGTAATTAAAATGGATGCAAGTAAGGATCAGCAAATTAATAATAATTCAGAACATGGCGTATCGAATGTAGGTGCAATTTCGTCCATTGATGGAATTATAGCTGATATGCGCGCAGGGAAAGCTGTGATCGTCGTCGATGATGAAGACAGAGAAAATGAAGGTGATATCATCTTAGCGGCGCAGGCTGTTACGCCAGAGTTAATAAATTTCATGGCTAAAGATGCACGCGGGCTGATTTGTATGCCTATAGAAAAAGAAATCGCCGAGCGTTTGGAGCTAAAACCCATGGGGCGCGGTGATAATACTCACCACCAGACGGCCTTCACAGAATCTATTGAGGCTAAAGAAGGCGTGACTACGGGCATTTCCGCAGCTGATCGTGCGCACACAATACTCACGGCCATTGACCCGCAAAGCAGTTCTAAGACTGTCGCAACGCCGGGGCATATTTTTCCACTCATCGCCCGTGACGGCGGTGTGTTAGAGCGTAATGGACATACAGAAGCAGCCGTAGACCTCTCTAAACTAGCGGGGTATAGCGGTGCAGGGGTAATTTGTGAGATTATGAATGATGATGGGACAATGGCTCGGCTTGATGACCTCATCGTTTATGCTAAGAAGCATGACTTGAAAATTGGGACGATTGCCGATTTAATTGGGTACATAAAAAATAAAGGAGTTTAGGCCAATGCCCCATGTCATGATCGTCGTATCACCCTATTATGAAGAAATAGCTGCGCATCTATTGGACGGAGCAAAAGCAGCGTTAGAAGAAAAACACTGCACTTACGAAGTGTTCGAGGTGCCCGGTGCATTGGAGATCCCTTTGGCCGTGCAATATGGCGTCCAGCGAGAAGAGGGGCGCGGTGCAGGTAAGCTTAAATTTGATGCATTTGTAGCACTAGGATGCGTGATTCGCGGCCAGACATCACACTACGATATTGTTTGTAATGAAAGCGCTAGTGGCTTAACCCGCGTTTCGTTGGATTACTCTGTTCCTATCGGAAATGGAATTCTTACTTGCGATTCGCGTGAACAAGCGTTAGAACGTGCACACCTCGATAAACGCAATAAAGGCGGGGCCGCAGCTAAGGCCGCTATAGAATTGCTAGAGCTTAATTTGAAAATGCGCCGATAACATAAGAATAAAAAGAAAAATGACTGATACTAAACAGGAAAATAATAATAAAGAATTTATCTCCCGTCTTATGGCGGTGCAGGCATGCTATCAGATGATCCACAATAAAAAGGCTATTAAGCTGGTTGTTGATGAGTATCTGGCAGACGGCTTGAAAACAGATGATGAGCCGGGAGAGGGGCAAGAGAAAGTGGCCCAGCCTGAAGAGTTGGAAGCTATTAAAATTCTGCCTCATGGCGGATTGCTAAAGAAAATTCTTATGGGGTTGGAAGAGAGGCGCGGCGAAATCGAAGAAATCGTAAAAGCAAATATGACCTCTTCCAAAGACGTTGAACCTCTTTTGCATTCA